>Ga0247727_10002843_pt1 | contig 39034 bp, 51 predicted proteins | sample WisWelCaveWW1625_FD_202498 | JGI IMG/M metagenome (GOLD analysis project Ga0247727, IMG submission 202498) | Biofilm microbial communities from Wishing Well Cave, Virginia, United States - WW16-25 | ecosystem: Environmental > Aquatic > Deep subsurface > Groundwater > Cave microbial mat | place...
GGTGGAACGAAGCCTGGATCGCTGCAGGCTCAAGGGGGTGAATGCGCCGATGAGGCGCAGAGGGGCTTCCCCCCTCTCTTAAAATAAGTCCCGCCTTGCGGGACACCTTATCGTGCGCCCCCCGTGTCGAGGTGCCGAATTTTCCGGACTTAGCGAGGCGTCCTTAAGGTGTTAAAGAAAATAATAAAAAGCCGAAGCTAAGTCCGCGCGAAAATTCGTGCACCCTCGACTCCATGTGAAAAGGTGGAGTCCCGCCTTAGGCGGGACGTAACCCAAGTCCCCCGACGTAAGGAGGGGGACGCCGCCCGAGCGCCACCGGGCCCCATCCGCCGCCGCCGTTGGGTGTGCACCGTTCCCCCTCGGTGCACCAAGGCAGGCGTGATGGGCGTGGCGCGAGGGTTTTCACATGGAGTCGAGGGCGGGATAGGGTTGCGAACACCTTGATTTTTATAGCGAAACCCCGCCGACCCTTATCCAAGCATGTTGGATAGGGTCGCGGATAGGGTCGGCGATAAGGGTAGCCGACAGGGTTGAGCAAATAAGGTGAGCAACGCTATCCCGGCCTCGACACGGGGGGCGCACGCTTTTCTTCTTTCAATAACTCAAGGGGGACACGGATGTTCCCCCTTGAGTTGCTCTTTATCCACATCCCCTCGTTTATCACATAAAAAGAACCGAAAAAAAACTAAAAATCCCGCGCGTCCTTAACCCGAACCTAGGTTCGGGTCTGTGCTTTTATCTAGAGGCTCTAACGTGCCCTCTCTAAAAATCACTTTCCCAAAAATCTCCTGTTGTTTTTCCGTGTTCGTCGGCAGCTCCTTAATTAACTTCTCTTGCCGAGCGTTAACCTCCTCCCTGGTTGGCTTGCGTCCTTGTTCTTCTTCGTATCGCTTTTCCCACTGGCGCAGATCCCAAAACACCTTATGCTCGGGCTTTGCCTCTAACCAAAATTTATACTCCTCGATTTTCTTCCGCCATTCCTGCTGTTTCTGCTGCTCGGCGGCCTTCTGGACCTGCTGTTGCCGTTCCTCTTTGGATACAAAGTCTACGGGGTCAGCATAATCGTCTTCAATGGATTTCCTAAAAAAGCCGGCCGGGTTTTTAGTTGCTGTACCGCTCTCTCGCTCCATGAGGAAATCAAAGACCTCTATCTTGTGGGCAATATATGCCTCAGAATGGCTCTCACAGAGCTTTTGGGCTACCTTTGTGGTCAACCCCCTTGCCACCAGCTCCTCGACGCCATTAGAGGCATTTCCGGCTTTCTGGTGGCCCTCTATTTGCCGAACCCGCCTTCGCCGCTCGGGGATAGGTACCGGCTTGGCCATCGCACCAAATTGCCTAATTTCGCTCTTATTGTGTTCGTACTCCTCCCTTGCCTTTGGGCCGACCCAGTAACGAATCAGCCAATTGTCCGGTTCGGTGGTTTCCAGCCATTCAATTTTTGCAAAATACCCAAAGTGGGTAAGGCTCTCGTGGGCGTGCTTTAGCTGCTTCCGGGCCTTCCACCCAGGTTGTTGACGAACCAGTGGAAAATAATCACAAATTTGAGAATACAGCACATCGTGGTAGTTGGTGCCCCGCTCCAGCGCCGCATAAAAATAAATACTTAAATACTCGTACATCCGCGTGGTGATCGACCCGGTGAGTTGGTTATAGAACCGCCAATCGAGCGGTACTACATAGTTGCTGTTGATGTTTTGTAAATACCACGATCCCAACATCAAAAAGATGCTATCCGCAATGCTGCCATCCGCCAATTTCTCGCCTTTAAAAATCACCCGATCGTACAGATGAAAAGTATCATTAATATATCGTTTTGACTTTGAATCTTTCAGTTGAAACGTGCCTGCTGCCTCAATCGACGCCTTTACTATATTTTTAAAAGCTTTCTGGATGTCATCGCGATTTTTCCCAGAATCTTCATTGATGCCCATAAGGCTGGCAATATAGCGTAACGACCCAAGCCGTAAAGGATTTGTAACCGGTTTTGGAGTCACATTGATCACCTGTTCAATGGCGCGATGAAGGCGTTTTTCAAAATCGCCGGGAAATTGACTTTCCACATCCCTGGTCACTTGCCAAAGGATCCGAAATTCCCCTTCTTTGGTATCAAGCCACTCCTCGATTTTAATTTTTGTGCGTTTGCTATCTTTGGCAAGATCAAAGAAGGGGAATTTAAGAAAGTTAAACTCGGTACGTAAGGTCCGAGGAAGGTCAAGCTCGAGTTCAAGCTGTTCCTTTTCACTCGTTAAATCAAGTTCTTCTGTTTCCCTCGCGGTTATCGTTCTCTCCTCCATTCCCCGATTTATGCTATTGGTTGCTTTGGTATAGATATCCAACCACGATTCGTTTTCCCCCATATTAATTTTTTAAATAGCAACACCACCACTCCCCCCTCTTGGTGTTGTTGTTTTCTTAATTACTTATATACTTAGGGGATAAATAAAAATCTCAAAAACTATTGAAATTAAAGTACTTTTAAAAATTAAACCCTACTTGAAAGTGCTGGTTTTCCTACCTGAAAGTGCCCAAAAACCTACTCAAAAGTGCCCATTTTCCTACCTGAAAGTGCCCAAAAACCTACTCAAAAGTGCCCATTTTCCTACCTGAAAGTGCCCACCCGAACCCAGGTTCGGGTCGCTTATTTTTTGTGAACTTTTAAGGCTGCTAATTTTGCCTCTAACTGTCTAATTAAATCTTTGGTGGTGGTGTAGATAAATGTAATTTTATGGGTGCGCTTTTGATGAGTACCGAGCATTTCTTTTGTTAACGCAAGCGCTTGATCGCCGGTAATAGGGGTTTTGCTGGTAATGATTTTTTGCAATAACTCGCGCTGTTTGTCGGGGTAACGATTGAGCTTCAAGAGCGCACGGGCATGTTTTTCGGTAATCACGTTGTTCGCCGGTCGCTTCCCGAGCGTGACGATTTTGGCTTGCAAGTCTTCCGGCAAATCCAGCAATGCCAAGAATTGCTGGCGGCGCCGCTCGCTGATACCGGTAATTTTTTCAACTTCCTTCCATTGTGCGTCTTTACCGAGGGCGGCTCTCAATTCCAAAAGCCCCCGCGCTTTATCAATAGGGCTTAAATCTTCGCGTTGAATGTTTTCGATGAGCTGGTGCACCAAACGCTTCTGAGGTTCAAGGGTGCGGACAATGCAAGGGATGTGGGTGAGTCCTGCCTGTTGGGACGCGCGGTAGCGCCGTTCACCCGTAATAATCTTGAAGTAATCTTCTTCAGCAACGTATTCGACCGTGATCGGTTGGAGGACGCCGTTTTCTTTGATGGAGTTTGTAAGCTCTGAGAGCGACCCCGCATCAAAGTTTTTGCGAGGCTGATTGGGGTCGGGTTTGATTTTCTCAATGGGGATATTGCGGGCTTCTTTAAGCCGTGACGTTCCCTCATACTCGGCCCGCGTCATTTCAATGGATTTTACCGGTTCTTCTACGAGCAGGGTCTGGCCTTCTGCGATCGAGTGTTGGGCGCGATCAAGAAAGGTTTTCTTGGCCATATCAGAGGAGCTCCTGAACCAATTGCCGATAGGTCTCGGCTTGTTCGGATTTTGGCAAGTAATGGGTGATCGGCAGCCGCTCTGCCGAAGCTTCGGCATACTCCACGTTGTTGCGCAGTTCGGTCTTAAAGATTTTCTCGCCGTACTGTTCGCGCAGGGCGCGATTGTAGTCCTGCTCGAGGGTGCGCCTGGGACTGTATTTATTAATAACAAACCCCAAAAGCGTCAATTTAGGATTTGCGCGCTTTTTCACGCGTTCAATCATGGTCATGATCAGACTCGAGCCGATAAATGCCCAGTCCTGGCATTCAATCGGAATGAGGACAGCGTCGGCAGCCACCAGCGCCATGCGCGTGGCGCGACCAAGGTTCGGGGGGCAATCGATGAGGATAAAGTCGTACGCGTGGTGAACGTCCTTCAGGGCTTCCAGGAGGTAAAACTGGGCGTCGTCATCGCCTGCTAAGCGGGCATCGAGGTCGCTCAACGCAAGATTGGCCGGCAGGACATCGATGTTGGCAACATGGGTTGGCTGAATGACTTGGTGAACCTCCACTGCAGGGTCCTCAACTAACAGATCCGCGACCGTGTGGTCAAGCTTGTGGATATTACTGACAAAAACCGAGGACAGATTGCCTTGTTGATCCATGTCAACAACCAGGACCTTTTTGCCCCGCTCCGCCAGCACGCCAGCGGTATGCAGACATACACTGGTTTTGCCAACCCCGCCTTTTTGGTTGGCGACGGCAACAATGCTCATGTGGTTTACAGGGGCACCAACCCCAAGCTTATAGTAATCGCGCGATCAACAAGCCGCATGGTTTCTGGTTTCACCGTTCCTAAGAATTTCACCAGCCGGCGCTTGTCTACCGCGCGGATTTGATTTAGGAGAATTAAGGAATTATTGCTAAGCCCTCCTTCCGGGGCCTTTACCTCCACCTCAACAGGATAGACCGTTTCTTCACCGCTCGTAATTGGCGCAATGATGGTGGTGGGGCTGTACTGATTTCCCACGTCGTTTTGGATAACCACCGCTGGGCGCGTCTTCTTGATTTCTGACCCAATGGTAGGATCAAGGTTTACCAAGTACACTGAACCGCGTTTCGGATACGCCATAGATCAGCGCGTACTGTCTCCCGCAGGGGCATCCCACAAAAGCTCATTGCTTGTCGGATCCCACTCATCTGCGACCGCGCGGTCCCGCTCAGCACGAGTAAGGTAGCCGGCCTTAAGTCTGCGCTTCAAACTGGCTTTCTTGAACCGAACAGCATAGATGCGAGCGGCTTCATTGAGAAAGCCGCTGAGCGAGTTGAAAGGAGCCTGCTGCCGGATATCGTTGATCATCTGAACCGTGGTCGACGGCAGGGTAATCTGAAACCGTTGTGATTTATTGTCGAACGCCATAGATTTTCCGCTAATATTACTGACAATTCAAGTATACACATTTGATTGTGTAGAGTCAACATATTTTTTAAACAAGCGGGAAAAATTTTTAACCTCATTCTCACATGGCCGGGGGAGGCCGGGGTTTTCACGACCCGGTGAAGTTGCGTACCTGTTTTTTGAGGTCCGCGAGCGCCTCAGTGATATTCTTATAGACCTTACTCACTCGGCCAGCTTCAATATCTTTCTGGGCTTCCCGTTCGCCTTTCTGCCACTCTTCGGTCCACCACCAGCGCTGGCCAGGGTCAATGAGGCCAGTTTTGGCGGCGACGTCTGCCTCGGCGAGGGCGAGGCCGGTGGCGTTCGTGAGGTTGTTCTGAATAGCCTTTATTTTGCGCTTGGCTTCCACGAGAAGCTTCTGTTCTGGTAGAGACAGGTTTGCCATAATTGGAAGATCCACGGCCTGCAACGGTTTATTCTCGTGAGAACATCAGTTTCGAGAGAGGGTGACCATAAGCTTCATCACTCCTCTTTGCCAGTCCGAAACCCGATCTGCCGCCTTGGCGTTTCCGGTGCCTCGATAAGCTGTCTCAGCAGCTGCTTAATTTCCTCGATGTCAGTACCGTGTATAGCCACGACCTGTTTCAGCAATGCGATATCTTTGACCACCTTGTGTGTCGCTAAATACTCTCGAAGTTTCACATACGCGCGTACGATTTGCACGCTCATCTCAATGGCGCGAGGGGAATTTAAAACGCTGGCGGCCATGATAGCGCCATGCTCGGTAAAGGCGTAGGGCAGGGCAGGAGAAAATTTGAGTTGTTGAAGGTGGTCACAAATTGTGACCACCTCGTGCTTCTCCTGTTTAGTGAGTTGGAACATGAAGTCAGGGGGGAAGCGATCCTTGTTGCGCTTCACCGCCTGGTTGAGCACCTTTGTCTGAACGCCATAGAGCTCGGCCAAGTCAGCATCAATGATAACCTTGTGACCGCGAATCAACAGGATACGCCGCTCAATGCGTTCAAGGGGAATAAGAGAGTGGGGCATGGTGAAATTATTTCCGCGGCAACTTCTTACTGATGCGATAGCCGGTGACGGCGCGGGTGCCGTCTGGGTAATGTGACCAAATCCACGTCACGGTTTCATCGTGCGCGAGGAGGACGCCGGTGACTTGCCCGGCGCGCAGGGTGGCCGATGGGTTGGGGGCGTGTACGAAACGCTTGAGATCAGCTTTCTGCTTCATGTGAATGTTCCCATTGGTTTGGCTCAATGGTACGGAACGAAAACGTCTTTGTCAATGAAATTTAAGATCGCAAAGTGTGACCTCAAAAACTCCTTCCATATTTGCCCGGTACGCCACGATCTCGAGGTGGGGATATATCTGAGTACCCCCCACTCACGCATGCAGTTGAGACCGCTTGATCTTTGAATCTGCTCTAAGGGGGGGTATTGTATCAGCGAAAATTTTTCCAAAAGGGTGGGCAGGGCACTTGGAAAAGTGCGGGAAGCTGCCGTTCATTCACGCAACGGGCAAATCGCAAAACTTTTTTCGTGAGGTGTTCCTGAAGCGCAGCGGAAGGACACGTCAAGTGCCCAGGGTGGGGGATGGTGGTGGCACAAGCCGCCACCGTTGAGAGAAAATAAAAACCCCGATAAAAGGTGTCGGGGTTTTGTGGCAATCAGCCGGTCTCCTTGAGGTATTTTTCGTATTCGCTTTTGGAGAATCCGTCTACGAGCGGCTTGCCGGTCTGCACAAAGAGGAAGGACTCGTCGGCAATCTCGCCTTTGGCAACCAGCGGCTTGCGGGGTTTCAAATGCCACTGGATATTCAGGCCATAGCTGTCTTTGGTGGACCAGCCTGCCTCATAGATACTGATCACTGTGCCGCTCGTGCCTTTGGGCATGCTTGAGAATGCCACCAGGGTCTCGACAATTTTGCCGACTTTCTCTAACGCTTCCTGTTTTATAAAGTATTCGCGGGTTACCACGCGTGCTCCTTGGTTCGCAATATCTGAAAATTTTGTTGGCTGCCAATGAAGATCGGTGTCTATTTCAACCCCTTTGATATTAATTTCCTCAAGCTCTCTCAACGAAAAGTATCCCCACTCGGCATTGAAGGGGTCGTTGAGGTTGACGTACCCGAAGAAAATATCCTCGCCGTCAAACTCGGCGACATACCAATCGCAACCACCGATAAAAAAATGTAAGTAAATTATTTTATCTTTGCAATCAATGTGATCAGTGGCGTACAGCGGCGGTACCGTGGCCAACTGCGCTTTGCTCGGTTTATTCCACATGGCGTGTGCCCTCCTTTGATTTGTAAAGGTGCGAGTGTTTTTGGGAAGTGTAGCGCGGACACGAGGGGGGCACAAGCGATCGCTTTTGAAGAGGATGGAGGTTGCTGAATTTACTGTTTGGTCATCGTTAAAAACTGTTTTGGATGGATGACCGTCACCCGTTCGTAGGTTTTAGCCTTCCTTCGAAACCCTACGGGCGTAAGCCCGTAGATGAAGAGCACCCGCTGTCCTCCGTGATGAGGAATGGTAGAATGAGGGGGTATGGAATTCCGTAAGCAGGGACATTGCCTCTACCACACCCAGTACCACCTCGTCCTCACCACGAAGTACCGCAGGAAGATTTTCAACGAAGGAATCATGGAATATCTGAGGGATATTCTGAAGCGGGTGAGCGAACATTATCCAGAGGTCACCATCGAGAAGGCCAATGCCGATCAGGATCACGTCCACCTGCTCATGACCATCCCACCCAAGATTGCGGTCAGCCAGGCAGTCCGTATCATCAAATCGAACACCGCCAAAGCGCTTCGGGACAAATTCCCGCACCTCGCCACCGTCTATTGGGGAGTGGCAGGAATCTGGTCAGAAGGATATTTCGTATCCACGGTAGGAATCAACGAAGATATCATACGGAAGTACATTGAGCACCAAGGCAAGGAGGACAGCGGGCAAGCGAAGCTTGTAATCTAGACCCGATGCCACGGGCGTAAGCCCGTGGTGGGGTTCACGGAAGTGTTTGGTATTCCTCGTCACCAAGTAATCAGCGTGCGCCGCGACCGCACAGGCGAGCACGGCATTATCGTCCGGATCCATGCAAGCCTCTACGGCCGTGGTGGGTTCGATAAGGGTGCTTGTTGAGGCAAGTTCGGTGATATAGTGCTCAATCTCTGCGTCGGGATAGTGGTACTTCTTCCGGATGCGTGGCGCGTGCAGGGTGCGCCAGACTTCGGATAAAATAAAAGGCGACAGGTACAGCTCCTGTGCCTGCGCCTGTCGCACAACGGCGTAGCTTTCGCCCTCGGGGGTGAGAAACGCGCTCACCAGAATGTTCGCATCGAGGACGATGGTATGCATGGTGATCAGGTCTTGCCCTGGCGGATCGCGCGAATTGCCTCGTCTACATCCGCATCCACTTCTTCAGGTGAAACATTGGGATTCATGGCGTGCACGCGGTCAAGAGTCGCAAACAGGCTCTGCCAGGCCGTTTCTTTGTTTGCTTTCGCCCGTTTGAGCGCATCGAGAGCATCGAGCGGAAGGAGGGCTGCCTTGGGCTGGCCGTTGTCATTCACGATGTACTGGTCATCGCCCCGGGTGATAGCGTCAAGGATTTGACGGAAGTGATCTACATCAGCCAGCTCTTTCAGATCAACGTCTTTTTCCATAGTGGGCCACCGTGATTTGAGTTTTTGTGCCATACAGTTGATTGAACGAATAATCTCTACTTGGTAAGGTACAACGAAGTTCCGGGAAAATCAAGAGAAAAGGCATGTGTCTAAAAAACGTTCCTTTTTTGGACACTCAAAAAAATAGGTTGGCGACCCGAGGGCGTCTCCCGAGGTCCCCGACCGCAGAGAAAAGCGCTGTGGCTATGGTGGGAACCAAAGCGCTGATAGTTTCTCTAGGTTGCCACCAACCTATTTGATGAATAATAAAGATATTTTTTATCAAAGACGCAAATCAAAAAGTCAGAACGGGGGTTAGGGATAGGGTAGAGTTTTGATGCCCATTATGCCGGTGGGAGATTGGTGAGACTTGTTATCACACTACCAAGTGGCTCAAAGGTTTTGCGCGCGATGGCGTCGCGGGTCCGCGTCGTGAGCTTGCCGTAGATGGTGGTGTTCTGGATATTGGCGTGTCCCAACCAAGTCAAGATAATTTGCGAATTGATGCTAAAGATTACAAAAAATTCTTATTTTTGTAAATTACCTTCTTTTATTTGACGGTGGGCATCGACACTCTCACTCATTTCACTCTGGTAAGAGTGTGAATTTTTCACTAATAATAGTGGAGATTGTTACCCATAAATGAACGTGTCGTTCTCTCGACCCTTTCGCACCTTCCTTTTGCTTAGCCTCTTCGGCATCGCCATGGGGGTGCTGGAATCCATCGTAGTAGTCTATCTCCGCCAGATTTATTACCCCGGGGGCTTCGAATTTCCTTTAAAAGCACTTTCGCCCCAAATGTTTTTGGTGGAAGCTCTGCGAGAAACCACCACTATTGTCATGCTAGTCATCGTCGGCATGTTGGCCGGCCAAAACTTTCTGGGAAAATTCTCTTGCCTTCTCTTCACTTTTGGCGTTTGGGACATTTTTTATTACGTCGCTCTTAAACTTGTTCTCGACTGGCCGCCCTCGTTTTTGACGTGGGATGTCTTGTTTCTAATCCCCTTGGCCTGGCTAGCTCCGGTGCTGGCGCCCATTATCAATTCGTTCACCATACTGCTTTTCGCCATTTGCCTCGCTAGATTCCAGCACAAGGGCTGCATGAATCGTCTAAAGGTTTCGGAATTGGGCCTGATTTTTGTCGGTTCATTTCTGATTTTCTGTACCTATGTCTGGGATGCGGTTGCCATCCTGATCCGCGGCGGTTTTCTTTCCCAAATTTGGACTCTGGCGGAAAATGAGCAGCTCCGACAGACTATCGCCCAATACAGGCCCACTTGGTTTAATTGGTACCTCTTTGGCTTGGGAGAAATTCTAATCTTGGCTTCCCTGGCTTTAGTTATAAGACGAGTTCGAATTTCGAGTAGTGTCTCCTAAGACACTACCAGATTATGAAAAGTTAATGTAATAGAGAGTAATTTTGTTGATAGTTGCTCCATATCAACAATGAAAGGAATCACAAAAATCTTCACAGGCGATAGAAATCCGCCCTCATAGCTGATAATCCATTTCACCCTTTGGCAGAAGTGCGGAACTTTTCAGTACGGAACTTTTCTCTTGACTTTGCAGGAGATTTTTTTATTTTTTAGTCAAGTTGTGCTTATTCCATCCACATCTGAAACCGCACCTATTGATTCTCTCATCGGATTTATCGCTATGCGCTGGTATCTACGCACTAAAAAAGAAGGAGGTTTACGATGAGCTTAGAACACACGATTCGGGCGATTGCAGGCACGTTTATTTTAGCGAGCCTGGCTTTGGGATATTTTGTGAGTCCATATTGGTTTTTGTTCACCACCTTTGTTGGCGCCAATCTTCTGCAATCGGCTTTTACCAAGTGGTGCTTAATGGAAAATATCTTGAAGATGACGGTGTTCCGACAAAAGGTTGCTTCGTGAATCACGGTATAGTTTTGAAGGATCCTACTACTGATAGTTCATTTCGGGGTGTGCGATTTGGCACCCGCGAGGGTAACCTCCATAGCATACCGGGCGCTGTAAATGGACCAAAATTGGTCGTAACATTTATCCCGAACTAAATTCAATACAAAAAACTAAGTGACATGCCCAAAGGAACTGTAAAGTGGTTTGATCCTAAAAAAGGATTTGGTTTCATTGCTTCTGAAGATGGAATTGACATCTTCGTTCACAAAAGCGGTGTGACTTATAGTGGATACAGAAAAGATCTCGAAGAGGGTTTAAAGGTGACATTTGAAGTTGAAGAAACACCGAAAGGCAAAAGAGCGATCAAGGTTCAAGTAGTATAAATTGCCTCCTGAATAACATCAGATATCTACTTTTTAGTGTGCGAACCAAGGTGTTTTATGAATCTCCTCGAGAGATTTAAATTTTTCTTCACCACTTTCCATACTGGAACCGTCAACATTATTTTACACTTAATCAGTGCTATCCCCCTCTTTGTTGGTCTCGTGGTTAAGAGGCTTTCTTTAATCGTAGGTTTCTACTTTATTGAGAGTTCTGGGCATGTCTACAATTATCTGTTTAAATTTGACGAAGAGCTTAGAAAGAAATCGAAAGAAGTCATTCCTTTACAAATTCTCCTACCAGCCCTATTCGTTTTAATCCTCATGATTTTGTTCAATTGGTTCTAATGCGCCAAACTTGACCTCTTCGTCGAACCACACTCCACCCATTTCACCCTTCGGTACTAGTGTCACTTTTACTTTTTCTGGATGTGGATGCTCCATATCCCGTTTTTATACTCCGACCTGATGCGTTCCGGGTTTCCATCGTCGCTCAAGCGAAAATCACGCCGGAAAGCCTCGTATCTTCTTTCGTCCCACTTCTCGCCTTCTATGATCAGTACATTGTCCTTGAGAGCAACTTTACAGCCATCCCTACTCAGTGCAGGTACGTCGATAGCAATTACATACCCCTGGTCATTCTCTCTCACATCAATCCTTTGTTGAAAGGGAACGCCATAACCCTCAGATACCTCGTTCCTATTTACCATATTCATTATAGGGGTTGGAAACAGTTTGACGATTCAACTTAAATTGAGCAAGGAATATGCCAGCATTCGATTTGTAAACCTTTTGTAAATAGTGTAGGGGGTTTTGATGAATTGCTACAGGATTGATCTATGTTTAAATCAAGGAGACTGGTTATTCTTTGTCCACGTTGGTTTAAAAATGCGCAACATTCTCTTTTGATCGTGCACTGCCCGCAGTGTTACATCTCTGCATGGAGTAATGATTATTCTTAGCCCGTCCTCCTATAACAGCTTCTCATCCACTTCACTGACTTGGCCAACAGGTGAATTTTCCTTTGCTTTGTGAAGGGGATTTTTTACCTTTATTTATGACATGTTTTGCTAAAAAATGAAAAACTTCATATTGTTAGTTTTATTTCCCTTTTTTGCTGCTCCCCTGATAGGATGCCGCACGCCTCAAGGCCGCTCTACCCAATCACCTGACGAAATCAAAGACGTTTCGGTAGTTCTTTTGTCCCAACCCGCATGGGCTGCTCAATATGAAAAGCAGAAAGTGCGAGTCACCGCTAAGTTTGAACGGATCTCTTCTGAATTTGGTATTGTTGGATTAGAACACTATCAATTTACGCATTTTCTAGTTTCATTAGTCAGCGCGGATGAAAAGGCCTCGCTTTATGCATTGATTCCTGCTTACTCAGAGATTTTACCCACCATAAGACCAGGTGACCTTGTAAAGATAGAAGGCATCCCGTACATCGGGAAAAACGATTATGTCTATCTTTTAGTAACGAATCTGAATAAACTTTAAGCTGTCAAAAGTTGATGGTATGGAGGTTTTGTCGGCGCTTGGCGGTGCTAGGCAGTTCGTGGTTTTTGCTCCCTGATGTCCACCAACTTGCTGAACGCTGCCGTTAAATGCGATGAAATCGTCCTACGCATTCTAAGAACCACCCTTAGCCCCCTTTCAAACCATTTCACCTTTTGGCACATCTGTGCTTTTCCCTTGCTTTGCCAGAGAATTTTTTTTATTTTGTTGTAGATTTGACTTGGCGAATAGGTGTAATGTGTGTAATCTCGTTTTGATGATAAGAGAAAATGATAATGCCACAGGAATGCGATACCTATAAACTGGCAATGCGGGCAAGCGCAGTCATCATTCTTTGCATCATAGCTGCCAGCGCAGGATGCGGCGATGGTACCATGGCGTCGCAGGTTGCCCCCGCAAGCGTCCTGGAGATCACTACGAATCAAACGACCTATACCGCTGGCGCGCACGGTACGACAGTGGCCCGCAATAAGTCAGCTCGCGAGGTGCTGATGAATTTGTGTCCTTGGGAGTTGGACCGATGGACTGATGAGGGCTGGGTGGTGGCAGCGACAGGCCCAGACGATGGTTTGTGTTTACCGGTTTTGTCTGTGGTTCAACCCGGCCAGTCTGCTCAAAGGCCGTTCCAACTACCACTTGTGATTGAGCCAGGGCAATCCAGCTTCGGTTTGAGAGAATTTTTGACGCGGCAGACCAGCAGTTGCCAGTAGCAGAGCGAGTGAGCAACGTATTTCGGGTAGGATCTTGATACACCGTTTAAAATAATTTCGATTGAAATAAATCTGTTTCTTTATGAGCAGGAGGTAAATCATGAAGGCAAGGTTGGTCGATTTTGGCGAGATCGAGATTGACGGTCAGCGCTACGACTATGATGTGGTCATAGACCAGGGCAAAGTCCACAAGCGGGAAAAGAAACCTTCTAAGGCGTATCGTGAACAGTACGGACACACGCCCCTGTCGACTGACGAGGAAATCCCGTGGGGCGGGAAGCGCCTGATCGTCGGCACAGGTGCCTACGGGAATCTGCCCATTATGCCTGCGATCCTTGAGGAGGCCAAGCAACGCGGCATCGAGATCGTCGCATTGCCCACCGATGAGGCCTGTAGGCTTATTTCGAAAAAGGAGAATAAGAAGGTTCGGGCGATCCTTCATGTGACCTGTTGATTGGGCAACAAAACTACCCCTTATACCCCCCTTACCCGTTTCACACTTTGAAATGCCCGCCGCACCTCACTCGCGATCATCCAACGCCGTGTTTAACTCCTCTTTAGTGATGCGGGCGTACTGCAGCGAGTAGGCGGCGTTTTTGTGGCCGAGCTGCCGCTGCACGGCCTCGACGTTGCCGGTTTTCTCCATGAGATGCCGTCCCATGCCGTGCCGGGCGCTGTGGGGGGTTTTGCCGTGCACGTCGGCGGCGTCACAGACCTGTTGCCAGATATCGTTGACGGCGTTGACGCTCAGCCGACCGCTCGCGTTCACTTTGCCCGTGGCCGGCAGAAACAATGCCGGCGACTTTTTGTAGTGCTTGGCATCGAGGGGGCGCTCCTTCTCCAGATAGTCGGTTATCGCCGTCAGCCCTTCCCGGCTGATCTGATAGACCTGCTCCATTCCGCCCTTCTCCGAGGTGCGAAGGGCGCGTTCCTCCACCTCCACATCCTCCACCTCGATGGCCACCACCGCAGCCCGGCGCATGCCGGTTTCGATTAAAGCATAGACAATAGCGCGGTTGCGATACGGGCGGTAGTCCTGACGTCGCGGCCGCTGAGTGGCGTTGCGATAGCGGTGGCGATCGCGCGAGCGGCCACCGGTCTCGACCAAGAGGTCGGCGGCATCGAGCAGCCGGCGGCGCTCGGTGGACGTGATCGCTCGTTCGATGCTCAAGAGACTGGGGGCTGCCACCAGTTTGATCTTCTCCATGGGATTGCCCAGGGGAAACGGCCGGTACTTATGTACCCACTTCGCAAAGGTCTTGAGGTGGGCCAGCATGCGGTTGACGGTACGATCATTCCAGCGCCGATGGCCCTCCGAGTTGACTTCGTGTTGCAGCCAGCTCTTGAAGGCCTGGGACAGCCGCGGCGTCCAGTTGGGCAGCCTATCATTCCCCACTTCGGCGAGCATGAATTCGAGAAACGTTTTCAGGTCCCGGCGCTGCACCTGTTGCGACGACTCTAAGGTCGTCACCTCAAACTGAAAGTAGGCGGCCATCCAGGCGGCCACGGAGTCGATCTGGCGGTTCACCACTACCAGATCCCGTCCCAGATCATTTCGTAAGGTGGTTTGTAATCCCTTTTTACCGGTTTTAGGCATGGTCTGATCCCCTTATGTTAACATTCTCCCTTACGAAAGATACCTTTTGTTAGGTAAAGTGTCAAGCGGAAACGTACAAATGGATCAGGGTGAAAATGAGTGAGAGAGGGACAGGATATTGAATAACGACTTCGGCGCGCAGGCGCGGCCCGGTTTTGGCCGTCGCCTGGAGCGCCTTCGTTAGGCAGCCCCACCAGCTTAACGTGGTGATGTTCAGGGACCGGGGGTCGTCGCTCTTCTTCAAAACGGCTCTCGTTTTGATTAGAGTAATAGCAATTCGTAGTTCAAATAATGAACCGTAATTAATTTACAAAAAGTTAATTTAAAATTGTTTGCACATGTAAAATTAATTCTACATATTCGCAAGTTAGTTTTAGATATTTGTCCAGAAAACCAATAAGCACTTTCCTCATAGAACTGCATCCCATAAAGGTTTTTGACTTTCATCCTCTCAAAACACTGTTAAAAAACAACAATAACTCTATTACCAGATCTAAGGAGGTTTCAAAAATGACCAGAATGGTGATAATATCTTTACTGCTTATCTTCGCTGCGCAAATTAATCCATTGAGTGCACAGGAGGAGAAGCAATTGACCTTTGATAGTTTCCCGCATATGGTTCCCCAATGGTCTCCGGATGGAGAAACGATCGTTTATCAAAAAATTGATGTGACGGGGTATAGCCAAATTTATACGATTCCAGCAAGTGGAGGAATGGAGACTGCGCTGACTATCGATAGCTATGAGCATATTAGTCCTCAGTGGTCTCCTGATGGGAATCTCATCGCATTTAGTAAAGACGATACAACAACATTTTTCCAGATCTATACGGTGTCTAAATTTGGAGGGGCACAGACCGCTTTGACGGTTGATCGTTTCCGCCACCTGGAGCCTGAATGGTCCCCTGATGGATTTGCCATCGTCTGTGAGATAAAAGATGTAACTAATTTCCCACAGATCTATATCATTTCGACCAAAGATAAGACTAAGACCGCCCTCACTTCCGAGAACGTTATTCACTTTTGGGGCCGATGGTCCCCGGATGGTTCTACCATCGCGTACGCAAAATTGGATGCTTCAGGTTTTCTTCAAGTTTATCAAGTTTATAATGTTCCCAGTAATGATGGGGTGGAAAATGCTTTAACTTTTAGCGACGCTGACCATCTCTACCCCCAGTGGTCACCTCGAAGCAACAGTATTACCTGTGCAAAAAAGACTGCGACAGGATTTGAACAAATTGTTGTGATTCCAGCTACAGGGGGCTCAGAGACAGCATTGACCTTTGATAGTTTTCGTCATGTGGGTCCCCAGTGGTCGCCTGACGGAAACACAATTGTGTACAATAAACAAGATGCTACTGGCTTTTTCCAAATCTATTACATTTCGGTCGAAGGGGGAGCAGAATTTGCTCTGACCTCTGATAACTATGATCATTTTGCCCCTGAATGGTCGTCCGATGGAAAGGCCATCGTATATTTCAAATCTGATCAAGCTGGTTTCTGGCAAATTTATAAGGCACCCTTTCCTCCTTTTTTCCCCACTTCTGTTGATGACTCAAATAAGGCTGCAATTCCATTGGCTTATCTGCTCCATCAAAACTATCCCAATCCTTTCAATCCGGAGACACTAATCAGCTATGAAATTGCTCATCCTGGCCATGTTACAATCAAAATCTACAACTCCGTTGGCGAAGCAATCAAAACCCTACAAGATGCTAGTCAGAAAGCTGGCACATACACTGTGCGCTGGTCTGGAACAGATAACAACGGTAAAAATGTGGCGACTGGAATCTATTTCTATTCCTTGCAAAGTGAGAAAATTTTCACGGTACGAAAGATGATCCTGCTTAAATAAGGAAAATAGGTCATTTTATTTCTTACAAATTGAAAACGCCCGCAGATATTGATACTATCCCTGTAATCTGTGGGCTTTTTTCAATAAGTGCCTATGTCCATCTCTAATCGTACCGTCATTCTCCTTGAAATTTGAATTGCGAACAATAAACGCCCTTATAAGTATATCCTCTTCAATGAATTTAACAAAAATAAAGCACTGTTATGGAGTAACGTGCATGTCGAATGAGGCAAAAAAGGCAGGCACCGTCGGACCAAACGGCCTCAGAAAGATTCTAAGTGTAAAAGAGGGATTAACTGTGCCACTATTCTTCACAAGCCAATTAGCTTCACGCGTCTCACCTGGATTCAGAGACCATAGTTGATTCGTACCTCCTCCAAACATTCTTTGGACGTTAATTTCACATGGTATGAAGGTGAATTTGCAAGCATTATTCACTCGCACAATGAGATCCATTTCTTCTAAGGCCTGCAGTACCCTCACGCTGAGGATTGCTTCGTACTGAAGGCAATTAAAAATTGGCTGCTTTCGAAAATTCGGCGTCATGATAAAACTATCCTTCCATTCTTGTAGTTCTGAAATTTGATTGCATTATCTTGACTGACTGTTCGTAAGAAAGATCATCAGACACATAAACACAGTGCTCTGTACAGCCAACATCAAACTAATTGCGGCCCGAATGACGAGACCGCAATCTTACTTGATAATGTCATGTCATATTTAAATGCAAGAGTTTTTTTAAATATTTGAGACAATTCGTTATCAATCCCTTGCAGTAGAGTGTCCCCTGAGATGTGATTCTTGGATTGGGAAATCGAAAAGATTAATAATAGTAAATTCCTGCAATTTTTGAGTCTTATTTATTCTGGCGTCTTGGTCACTGTAATCGTTAAGGCAGGAGTCACTACGGGTGGTGTGTCGATCTTGAAATCAAGATTGATCATAATCTTGTAACTACCCGGCTCAGTGGATTCGGGAACGTTTACCACGAGGTGAACAGTCTTGGTGTCCCCCGGATTGATCTTTTTGAAACTGAAATTAGATGGCATGATATTGAGCTTAGAATCGATTTGACATTCAAGCTCTATTACTGGATGTAGGTTCTCATTTTTCAAAGAAAGAGTTCCTGGCACGGTGTTGGTACCGGCAACGATGCTGCCCTCATCGATACTCATGTCGACTTTCACGCCATCATGTTTGCCCATGTCCATCCCTATTCGTGCCATAATCAATCTCCCTAAATTTGTAAGTGCGGATAATAAGAGAAGCAGAGGGCGTCTATATGAAGATGCCCTCTGCAATAAAGTCATTCCACAAGACGCCGTTAGGAGGGCGTAACCGGCATGTCGAATGAGGCAAAAAAGGCAGGCACAGTAGCAAACGGTCTCACAAAGACTCTAAGCGTATAACTGGGATTTCCCCCTGAGGTGGCAGTATTCTTCACGAGCCAGCTGCCTACCCGTGTCTCACCTTGATTTAGGGGATCTGCTGAATTCGTACCTCCAAACACTAATACGGTAGCAGGGCCAGCAATTTTCTGGACTTCAATTTCGTTTGGGGTGATGTTGAATCCAACATTGTTGTTTGTTACTTCCACAATGAGATCCGTTTGCGAGCCTTTCTCCAGCCCCCTGTCAGCGAGAACTGCTTTATACTCAAGGCCAGGAAAAATCGGATGCTTGAATTGCTTCGTTAGCTCAGCCATAGGAAATCCTCCTTAACTCTTAAAGTTTCGGGATTTGATCACATTACCTCATGCGATCAGTTGATTAATTTGCCTTAAGCAAGAGTAAGGTACATGGATCACTTCTTATTACATTTTCTATCTCACCTCCTTACACTTATTAAATGTCACTGCTCCACTCCATTTGTGGGCGATTTATCTGAGGACTCGAATTTTCCGTATTCCGTATAATAATAGACACCCTTCCTTCAGCGGTCGACTTTTACCATAGCAAAGATTGCCCTTCTACAAAGATCACCTCAGCGGTCCACGTTATTCACCAGGTCCTTGATCTTCTCCACATAACCAAGCGTTTCCTTGTGCCGCCAACGAGGAACCTCTGGCGCGATCGCAACAATAGAATCCCACAAGGTTTCGAGCAGCCCTTTTTTCTTGGCGGTCTCTTGTGCTTTTTGCAGCGTACCGGCACCGGCGTTATAGCTGGCGAAAGTAAAATTTAGCCGTTCCGAATCCGTCTCTACTGTTTTCCAGAAGTTCCACATCTGACGATCATAGTAAATGCCGGCGGCAATATTCCAACGCGGATCTTCAATATCAGACGCAGAGAAATGTGAATTTTTTTTCCGAATCTCCTCAAAGGTGGCAGGCATCAACTGCATGATCCCTTTTGCCTTCACCCAGCTTTCAGCCTTTTCATTGAGCCCTGACTCCGCCACCGCCTGCGCTTTGAACCACCGCCAATCAAAGTCTAACCCAAAATAGTGCTTCGCGTATTTTTTGAAATTTGAAATAGTGATCGTAGTCTCTTCTGTACTTGTACTTCTTTGGTCCGGCTAAAGCCTCACCGTGATAGACGGCAGAGATCATCAACAGCAAGATGATTTTTCTCATCAATTCAACCCCAGGCCAATCACCAAACCTACTGCAACGCCTATCCCGATGAACATCCCCTGAACCATCGCTCCTACCGCCTGATTGCTCTTCGCCAATTCATCGGAGGTATTGAATCTCGTGAGACGGTCAATAATTTTGTAGCCAATAAACATGAAAAAGATAGTAATCGCACCGCCCAGAACTGCATAGATAAAATTCAGAAGAATAACGTTGAACTCCATAAAGATTGTCACCTAAACTAACATTGAGGTTCAGCCAAAGCCCATATCCATCTATATAGTAGCGCTTGTTAGGCAGCTAGTCTAATTATAATTAATACAGACTGCTCTGTGCACAAAGACGTGGATGATCATGCACTCATCTACCTAGACGAGCGATTCCTAATTAACGTTGCAATTTAATTGTTTATTTAGTATATTGGGTTCCAAACTCTTTTGGTTCATAAAGAGGGAGGAACACTCATGTCATTTGTTAGTCAACGTCCCAAGCTTAGGCTTTCGCCTGCTGAGATGAAGGAACTTGCAATGATCCAGCGTTCGCGCACAGAAAGTTTATCACGCATTGAACGTGCTGGAATCCTTCTTTGCTATCACGATGGTGAAACGGTTTCAGCTATTGCCAGGAAATTCAAAACCAACCGTCCAAAGGTTGAACGGACCATCGACAGAGCTCTACAACTTGGAGCCCTTCCGTCGCTTGACGATCTTCCTCGAAAAGGCAAGCCAGCCACGATTCCAACTGAAGCCAAAGCGTGGGTATTATCGCTCGCTTGTCAAAAACCAAAAGACTTGGGTTATGCCGCTGAAACGTGGACCACAGCCAGCTTGGCTCAGCATATTCGCACCCATTGTCAAGAAGTGGGCTATCCATCGTTATCAAAGATCTCCAGAGGCACCGTTTCGAAGCTGTTATCCAAGGCGGAGGTACGACCCCACAAAATTCGATATTATGTGGAACGTCGTGACCCGGAATTCGAAGCTAAGATGGTACAGGTGCTTCATGTTTATAAAGAAGTTGAGTTGTTGAAAACCGATTCAGAAAAAGCTCAACAACAAACCGTAGCCATTTTGGCCTATGATGAAAAACCCGGCATTTAGGCCACCGCTAATGTTTCACCTGATTTACCGCCCGTACCCGCACGTCACCCATCGATCAGTAGAGATTACGAATATCGACGCCTTGGGACGGTTTCGCTATTAGCCTCGATGGACCTGATTACCGGACAACTTCATGGCCAAGTTCAAGATCGACATCGCAGTCAAGAATTCATTGAACATCTCAAATACTTAGATGCTTTTTACCCAAAAGATACCAAAATCAAAATCATTCTCGATAATCATTCAGCGCATGTTTCAAAAGAGACCAAACAGTATCTTAAAACCGTTGCCAATCGGTTTGAATTCATATTTACGCCCACTCATGGCTCGTGGTTGAACATGATAGAAACCTTCTTCAGCAAAATGACTCGGTCATTCTTACGTGGTATCCGGGTTGACTCCATAAATGAACTAAAAAAACGCATCGAACTCTATCTTGAAGAACTCAACCAAATGCCAGTTATTTTCAGATGGAAGTACAAATTAAATGAAATCTCTACCGTAACTAAAGCTGCCTAAAACTTGCTATGTTAATTGAGAATCGTTCGTCTAGATTCTGTGTCTACAATTAAATTCCGCACAATCTGGGTGAAGGTTTTAGGCACTTAATACAGAATCTGGGATCTACTGTCCAATTGTGAACTCAAACCAGCCCGAGAAAGTCCCTGAGGCACAAAATTTAAGATAGCAATAACATAATCATTGTCAAGTAAAATGTTGCGAATTTGAAAAAATAATTACCTTTGTCAAAAGCAATGAAAAAACTTCACACTTTGCCTAAAGTGTGTGCTGCGTCAATGTCATAGTGCGACAGCCATTCGTGGACTCGCACCTGAGCGCTGACGATGTTGTAGAACGAACTTTTTAGGTAGTAGACCGGAACTGTAGCTGTTATATAACCTTTGATACTCCTGATACTTCGGTAGGGTCCGATTACCAAACCGTCTTGACGCATCTCTAAGCCCTCGAGGGTCAAAGCGCTGGCAGTTTTTTTTCCGCCTCTTCCTGCATCTCATCGATGGAGAGGGTGCCATACATGTCCATGGTGGTCTTAAAAGAAGCATGGCCCCAAAAAAAAAAAATTCTGAATCCACTCAGCTGCAAATTCTTTGCTTTTCAGATAACGGGCAATGGAGTGACGGAAGAGATGCGGGTTGATATGTTTGAGGGCGGGGTTGGGGTTTGCAATATTGGCCCGTTCGCCGGCCGCCTGCACGATGTAGTTGATGCGGCGCAGTTTAAGGGCCTGGCTATGCGGCCCGCTAAAGACCGCTCCCTCTTTGGCGGGTCCGACCAAATGTCTCAGGTCGCTCAAAAACTCGTCATCGATAATCGGCACGATGCGCACCTTATCGCCTTTGCCCCGCACTTGGAGGCGTTTGCGTTCAAAATCAAGGTCCCGGATATCCAACTTGGCGGCTTCCTCGCGCCGCAGGCCGGCCCAGAACAACGCTTTTAAAAGACAGGGGTCGCGGAACGAGCGCGTAGCGAAGATGAGTTTCTTGACCTCGCTCGGTTTGAGGTGGTAGGCGGCGGGTTTGAGTTACTGTTTTGGCATGTATTTTTCCTTGAAAAAGTAGGTGGCGTCCGCTAATTGGCGCTTTTTATGGCGCTTTTTCCAAGAGGACGTTTTCGACAGAATGAGATCCAATCAGTGACCTTTGAAATATCCGCACCCGCACATTCAAGAGGAGTCTTGCCGTTGAGGTGCTTGAACGGTTTCTTGCAGCACTCGAACTTGGTGAACCGGCGTTTCAATATCCAGGCGTTCACGTAATTCCTCGCGGTGATTTCCGACTCGAATCCCCGGATGGATGCGAGTCGGTTCTCCAACTGTGAGTTATAGCCTTCCACTAAGTTGGTGGTGCTCGGGATGTGCATATGCGGGTACTTCAGATAGTTGAGAAGATATTCTTGATTGGTTTTTAGATCTTTGAAAAGCTCATCGACGATGCGGACGTGCGCTGAAGGATAAGGAAGACGTTTCGCTTTGGGCAGGAAGTACCGCTCCAACGATTCGATCCTTCTCAGTGCGACTGCGTGAGTGTCGGCGCAGAGGACGGCGATGACCGCGTGATAAAACTCCACCAGAAGTTCGTACTGGAATTCAAGATCGGCAACGGCGTTAGCATACCTGATCGCACGGGCGAGCGCATACTGGCGGCTCGGAGGAATCCGGTCGATATCCTTGTTCGGGAACAATCGGTTGAGCCTGCGTTCATAGGAGTTGATCTTGACGATAACGTGCTTGATCCCTGAAATCTTGCTGATCTTGGCCAAATAATGCCGGATGCATAATTGAATGATACACTGAGGATAGTAGGCGAGAATCGCATCGAACAGTTCTTTCTTGTCGTCAATGGTGCAGCTCTTCATCTGATACCCCAGCTCTTTCAAGGTCCTGAAATAATTTCCAAACAGGAAGACGTTCTCGCTCAGGCCGAATTCATGATGAAGGAGGTCGTGCGTGCCGTAGTCCGCGCCCCAGATGAGCACCATGCCGCGCTTGACCTTTCGGCGCTTCCAGGACCGCGGAATCTTGCCGTGCGGCGTCATGCGCACCACTTCCTTGACGGGAATATATTTCCCATCCACGATGTGGGCGCCGGAGTAGGCGCATGCCGGGAAGAACTGTTTGGTGATTGCAATGTGCGGTTGCAGCTGCTCAGTTTCGTGATTGACGATCTCGCACAGCACTGTTCTGCCGAGGCCGTAGCGCGCAACGAGCTTCCGGTACGAGATGCCGTCGAGGTGATCATTCAAAACTTGATCGTGATGGTTGCGCGCCGGCTGCGATGACTTCGTGAACCAGCGCTTACAGGCGTGACACCAAAACCGCGTGTTCCCGGAACGCGATCCGCGCTTGACGGCCCGCATCTTCAGGCAGAGTAAACATTTAAAGAGCTTGCTTTTTTAGGCATAGGATGAATCAAAATGTCCTTGTAAACAGAGACAATGAGCTGTTTTTGATTCATTCTGTACCTAAGATGAGCCAAAGTTCAATTATCAAAAAGCGCCATTAGGCGGACGCTACCGAAAAAGTATGCACAATAATGCAAATATCATCTCAAACATAGCACGCCAGAGGGGGTTTTGCAAGCAAAAAGTGCATACTTCGGCACAAGCATGCATAGAAGTTTGGAGGTTGTTATCAGGTAAAGTACCCAGGGGGCCAAGGGGGAACGGCGTGAGAGCGGGGGAATCCGCGGGGTTGAGGAGGGGCTTTAACATAACAAGATGCTCACTGGTGCAAGGGATTGACAGCACCTGATCTGCTCATTTGAACAAAACTTTGAAGCTGCACAAAAGCAACCCGGTCAACGACCGCCCTTGCATCCAGTGAAGCAAGTGTTAGCGGCAGTCCAGCGCCACAAAACCACCTGTGCTCCAAATGCCTCTTTTAATTGTCATAACCATTGGCCAGTCAAGTTCTAAACGGTATTGAAAATTATCATTGTTTAAGTGTTGTTTTCGTATCGCTTGGAGGATATCGTCGAAGAGCTTCAGCGATATTAACAGGAATACTTGTAACGAATGCATCTGGCTTGTAGAGATCAAAAACGACTTGATCACTCAGGACAGGTAGAGTAATTACCTTGGTCTCTGGGACTGTAGTGAGATGTACGGGTACATAGCTGCCTACTATATAGTAGCTACCCTTGTGTTGGAACCTTCTCTTAACCGTAAGAATGGGTGTGGGAGGGAACCCTCCACTTGGTTCACTATATTCCAGACGAATCGAATATCCGGTCTCAGAGGCCTTTTCATCCGCCTCCTTGTGGTCATTTTTGATCTGCTGGTACATTTCTCCAGTCTGACTTAGATCTGGCTTGCCTTGGACTCCGTATAAAGTCGAGGTATCTATGAGATGTGTTAATTCCCCCGGCTGGATTCTTTTAACGAAAACAGGTGGGAGCTTGTTAAACATCTCAAGCCAGAATTCTGGGTCCCTTAGTTCCTGATGTTCCCGGAGTGGTGGTGGAAGCAACACTACCGTCTCTTGTACAGTAAGGTAGTCCCTAGCAACGTCAGCGATTGAAAAGATCCCACTCGCAAGGAGAGAAACGCCAATACCATACAATAGATCACCATGGCGATCTTTGCCCCACTTGTGTATAAAGATAAACCCAACTAACGTTAAACCAAAGATGATAGTGACCTTCAATACAAGAAAGTAGACAGTACTCATAATCAAACCTCCTTTCATATTGATCGTACCTACGTACACGAAAAGAACAAAAAGTTGAAACTACAGGAAAGACTTTTGAAAAAAATGATCATCACAAAGTTTGCCATATATATCTGCTTTGCAGCCTTACATCGCTAACATAGTGATGAACGAGTTTCATAAACAACTATAGGCAACAAAACTGTCGCATAACATACTGGTATAATGTCTAATTTATGGGATTATCGTGCGCGTTTGTTGATCGGTGGGTGGCAGTCCTTTCTTCGTGGAGACTATGGTGTACAATTCACCTTTCGCCGTAAATTAACTAACGTGCAACTGGCCAACCTTCCAGCTCATGAACTTTGAAAGAGCATAAAAAATATACCCTCACTCTAATTCTATTTCATCCTGTTCTTTGATTATATCTTCCACAGTCGTATGAATTTCTGTCTTCGCTTGTTTAGACACTATTTGATGGGTCGCCCTCTTAATCCACAAAAGCGGTTCAAAATATAGCCGTAGAGCAGATCTTGCCGCCGAATACGTGACGGCGAGAAATGTAGAATAGGCGTGCATTACAGTTTCCCTATGGTTCTCTTTGTTATTTTAAAAAAGAAAACGGAAAATAAAAATATATCAGCAGTAAAATGTATATATTCACAGAACTTGAGACCATAAATTATGAAGACGGTTATGCTTTTAGTTGAGAGCCAACGTATACATACGTCTAACAAGATTGCGGGTGTACCAATCAACGCGAATAAACCGGTACCAATTGTAATATGTATTAAGAACTCCCAAAGAGGGAGCCACCACTCGTGCTCGAGAGATCGAGAAGATATATTATCTGCTTCGACCACGTAAATCACCCGCGTAAATCAGTTTTGCAAAGAATCTAATGTATGCAGATTAAACGCATAATAAATAAAATAAAAAATTCTATTTAGAAAGGCAAGGGAGAAATTTCACACCCCATGCAGGATAGGGAAAGGTAAAATGATTTGATACGGTATTAAATGGCATTTGTCGGATTCATTAATATCTTTGCATGTCCCCTTTCTATCCATTTATGAATAGAAAAGACGTGGTCTGCGATGTCTTGAGCTATATCTATCAGATATTCGGTGTAATGCTCATAAAGACCATGCGTTTTGTCAAGGGCGAGGTAGTGTGCTAAAACAACTGCGTGCCACATAATTCCGCTTGAATGAATTGAGAGCATCTCGTTTTCAAGAATCTCGCGTCTGCGGTTTACACGGATATGGCGCAAAAAAACGGCGAAAAGCAGAATGAAAAACAAAGAGGACCAGAGGATTGGAATATGTCCTCCAGGTCCTGTGAATTTTTTGTAAATCAAGATTGCCAGCGGTGATATAAGTAGATACTGCATCATAAGCAAAATACTCATCATGTTTCTAAGGTACGTTCCCGCGTGATAGAAACTACGCACTTGTTCTGAGTTTAACTTAACTTGAGTTAGCAACTTAGGCATAAACCAAGGATATTCATCTTGGGATTTATTATCAATGCCGTCTTTCACGTTGTTTTTGAATGTTCTTACTAGTTGTTTGGTGTCTTTGGTAAGGCCGTACATACTCCATCGCAAATGATTGATCAAGTTTAGGAACTTCACTTGTTCGACTCGCGTCGTTTCAGGTGTTTTGTATATTTTGGAAAAGACTGTGGTCTGAACAACTCGCCACGCTCTCATAGCTTCTTCCCATCTAATAAGCCTGATGTCCCTATTTAAAAATTGCTTACTCTTTTTTGTAAGATTAGCCATTCTTGCAAGGTGTAATTCATAAGCATGATGTCGATTAGCACTGGAGTATTTGAAGATCCCAATCCTGCAGACTATCATTAGAAGAACGATAACTGGAGTTGGAGCTAGTACAGCAGTGTAGAACTCTTCCATTGCGCCAAAAGTCACACCGAGAACAGTTGCGCTTAAGGCTAATGCTTGAAAGGAAAAATTTGTAAAACAGCTTTTGACATCGGATGCCTCCTTTCGCAGTTGATCTATGAGTTTCTGTTCTTCAGAATCCTGAACCATCAAAGTCCCTCCTTTATTGCGATTACTTTTCTTCTATAATATATTGACAATCAAAAAGTACCTTTTCTCTCAATTTTTTATGAAAGTTCCCACTTTGGCTAAAGTGGGTACCAAACAAAAAGACCTCTTGCTATTGACAACAAATTTAAACCAAGTATGTTAGAAGTTGACCAAAAGTAAATTTCATCAACAAGAATATTGTTCTTTTCATACTCTCTCCACATCTTGGCCGGCAGACTTGGCTTGTTCTGAACCTTCAAATACCAGAACAAGTCGATTAACTGTCGGTCAAATAAACCATGTGGAGGAAACCCATGGAAACAATAAAGAAGAAAGTTCTAATATCATTCTTAGTATACCTTTTCCTAACGTTCCTAGCTATTATGTATTGGCTATTGAAGGTAAACTAAAATTGATACGGTTTAAGGACGGCTTCAAGGCTGTCCTTATTTTTTTACGCTTAATGCTATTTCGATAACTGCTCTACATGTTACAAACGGAGATCTCTTTTGGCGCGATTCCCTGAGAAACAAATTCTCTGTTAATTTTGATATTAACCATTTGAAATAGCATGGGGATTTCGGCTAGCGTTTTCAGTCCTCCGACTTCCTCTTCCATCACATAGCAGTTATGTAGACAGCCGGGACATTTTTTGGTAGTTCCAGTGAACTTTTCATCTAATCGAGTAAGCGTTACTTCACTCAATGGGATATCAAATATATTGACGAGCCGAGGAAATTCCTGACAGGGACCAATAAAACCATCTGAATCTAAAGTGATGTATCCTCGACCATGTCTATGTCTCTTAGATCGAAATGTGGGTGAGCAGTGCCATAGGTGCGTTTTACCGTTACCTGAATTACCGGACCTTAAAAGAATTAACAAATAGCCGAAACTTGCTGTAACCAAACCTGTGGTTAACTTTTTCCATATTAACCACGGGACAATTTTTCGGAGTTGTTCCGTTGCTGGGACAGACATGGGAAGCGCACTTGAAAAAACACCTTTTGGTACCTCGGGCGAACACACTAAGGGACTAAGAAAAACACCTTTCCTCATAATGGTGTTAGAGAAACGTTTGAAAGTAGCGATATCTGTATCTCTTGTGATCACCGTATTGATAACTGGTAAAATACCCTCTTGCTTAGTGACCGCATGCAGCTTGAGGGCTCTAACCAGATTAGCCTTTTCAGCGCTTTCGTGACAGTCCACTGAAATTGCAAGATGGTGTAATCCGGCTGTTCCTAATCTTTTAATTAAATCTGGGGTAAGTCCCCAGCCATCGGTTACAATGTTGACAAGAAATCCTTCTTCCACGGCATCTTGAACGGCTCCTACAAGTAAATCTGGTCTCAAAGTTGGTTCCCCGCCAATAATGCTAATTAAGGTCTTGCGCGCACATAATGTGCTGATTCTTTTGAGAGCTTCTTTCCGAGTGTTTCTGTCCATAACTCGGATTTTTTGCTTCGGAACTTTACAATAGGAACAGGAAAGATCACAACCATGAAGTAGATACCAATTGACAAAGCGCAACTTTTCGCCCGGCAACAGAGAGGCCTTTATTGAATATCTATGATTCGCAATTTGCTTCCATAATTTGAGTAGTTTTATCATTAAATAGACTCCATAAAAATAGTCTCATTTATGGTAAGATGTTGATATATAGGATAATAATAACTGCATAAAACACCACAGAAAGAAAGTTTATAAGAAGATAACAGAAATTGAATGTTTTTGTCTCCTCCTCCGGCACTAAGAAGTCCTCCTGGGATAGGGGTTGTATCAACCCACTACAGAAATAGTTATTAATCAGGTCAGCCAGTTGCTTTCTCCGTTTTCGCCGTGGATATCCTGACCACTTCTGAGTCGGTGATTCTGGTAAAAAGTCCTCCTCCACAAGTGAAACCCCAACGGCTTTTACTTCCTCAAAGTCGAACCCTTCTCTTAAATGACGACGCACTTTTTCTTCAAGGATATTTGAAATGTGTTCCTCGGTTTTTTTCTTTTTCGCTTGACCAAGTAAAGCCTGCAATACTAAAAGAAGAAAAAGAGTTAAGAAAAGGAAAAAAGTTGGTAGGCCAATTCCTGGAGAAGGCCGCTCGAAGGTGAAGGCTGCTACAATTATGATAATTGCCTGTGCAAAAGAATGGGTGTTTAACTCCGGCAAGACTGGGGGGAACTCTTTTTTGGCAAATAGGGCGAATAGACTTGTAAAGAGTACACTTACAGGCAGCGCGATGAATAGCACAGTAAAATATACAAGTTTCATGCCTCCTCCTTGTATGCTTATGAAACCCAAATAAGATAAGAAAAATGATCGCAAGGTCTTACCCAAGAGAGTCGCTATAAAAAATTTTCTAATGTTGTAACGGTTAAAACCAGCCACTATGCCCGCTGCGTCAAAAAGGGGATTAGGTATTAGAGCAAGAACAAATATCGTAATTCTAGGGTATCGACTGAACCACTCTGTGATCTGATCAATAGCTAGGCCTACAAGACGACGGAGGAATCCTTTAAGACCTCCAACCCACTCATCCTTACTAATAACTTTACCACCAAGACCAGCGATATAACCCATTGTTTCTCCGATCGCTCCACCAACTCCTCCAGCAATTGCAACTCCGATCGGATTGAATAATAATACTCCTCCTGCAAAGACAGTGGCGGGGTGAGGAATTGGAAAAAATAAAGGCGCGCTACCAAGCAAAGAGGCTAGAAAGACGCCAATATAGCCATATTTAGCAAATTGTGAAAAATTAATTGGATATTGTGAAACGAAAAAACTAGCGACGATAATAATCGCCCCAAAAATAAAAGCAAAAACGAGCCTAACAAGAATACTAATTCGCATCCTCACTCATATCGCTTTTTATAAAACCGGGGATTCAGGGTTAGATTTGCGGCACTCAATAATTTAAAAAATCCCCTCGTTAAAGCAAGGGGAAATTCAGAAAACTTTGTGAATTTAAGGTTAGAGTTTTATTCCTCCTCACCCGCCCGAAACCCAATCTGGCGCTTAGGTTCTGGTTCTGGGGCCATGAGCTTCCGGATGGCTTCAAAGACCACTTGGAATTGTTTGTCGTATTTCTTCTCCAGCTCATCGAGCCGACGCGCCAGCTCTTTATGGGAAGCCAGCATTTGCCGCAGGCGGACGAAGGCACGCATAATCTCGACATTCACGAGAATAGCCCGCTCACTGTTGAGCACACTGGAGAGCATGGCGACACCCTGTTCCGTGAAGGCATACGGTGGAATCCGGCGGCCACCCCAACTAGAACTTGCTATCGCAAATTGCGACCTCAAAAACGCCTCTCATATTTGCCCTGTACGCCACGATCTCGAGAGGGGCAGACATCTGAGTATCCCCAAATACAGCAGCTCTATACGGTCGGGGCTAACGTTTGGCCGCGCAGAGAACGGCGCAAAGATCATTTCATCCGCGGAGCCGCGCTGGGGCGGAGAGGACGCGAAGCGCTTTGCCCTGAAGCGGTGAGCGGGGGGCAAAGGGAAATGTCCTTTGCGCGCATGGTCGTTCTCGGAGCCTGCCAAACTTAGGGGGTTCGGGGTGTGGGGACGACCGCTTCCCAATTATCAGGACCACCCTGCAGGAGCGTCAGCAACGCGTCGAGGTAGTCCTGCTCCTCATCGATGGGGATGTATTCGATATCCTGGGTTTGTGATGATGTGGCCATGCGGGTAGTATAGAGCAAATCACACGGCGGGCAAAAGCTTGTTGTTTTTTCTCCTTTACCACACGTCACACCCCGAAAAAATCTGCGCCCAAAAATTTACACCATCACGCCATCGTGTTGTCAAACAAGTTGAGAGTACAATCAAAGACCCCGATGTCGTAATCGGGGCCAGTGATGTGAGAGACTATCGTGCTGACGCACGCGCGCACGAATTTACGAACCCAGTAACTCGATAAGCGCCACAATGAGAGCGGCTTGGGCAAGGAGAGCAAAGAGCCCTGATTTGTAGAGATTTTTTTCAAGCTTGGCAAGATCCGCCTTCAGCAAAGCGATGTCTTCCTTGGTGGCAAAGCTTTGGAGATCAACGTCCTGAAGGCTCTGCACGATTGCCTCGGCTTTGATTTCTTCAAACCCAGCTTCCTTGAGCCGCAAGATGGCCCTATGTGTGTCTAATACGAGGGTTGCCATACAGGGAAAAGTATAGTAATGTAACAGAGGGTTGTCAATTAAGACCTTTACGGGATGGCCCCTACCCCGGCTAAAAAGCCGAGGCAGGGGACTTAAGGTTGAGCAAGGCGTTATTTTGACGCTTTGCTTTTTTGTTGTGGTTTGGGTTGGCCGCCTCTCTGTCCTGCGAAGCGGGACTGGCGGGCGGCTTGTGCGCCGTTCTTGTAGGACTCCAAGAGCTTCCCCCGTACAAACTTCACGACCTCATCGACATAACTTCTATAGCCCGGCTCTTGCTCCTTTTCGTCAAAATACTTTTGGCGCAACTCGTGTTCGACATCATCGAGGTAGGACATACGCTTTAATTTAAATTGTTGATAAACGACCTTTGCGCGCCTGCGCTTTTAGAGCGAGGCTTCGATTGGAGAATTAAGCTCGATGGCGTCCCGCAAGAAGCGTTTGAGTAACTTGGCTCCCTCGCGGAAGTATTGTTGCGTCTCATTACTCTCGTCTCTGATGTTCGCTTCAAAAACCGCTTCACGCGCGATGAGCATCACCAGAAACGCTTTGGCGTTGGCCACCGAAATATCACCATGTTCATCTTTGAGTTCGGCTATATCGTCCCACCAGCTCAACTCATACTTCCAGAGAATGGAGCAGTCGGTGTACGCGTCGCGGAAATAACCGTCGGCCACTGCCCGCGCGCTCCGCTCGAACCCCCACACTTTGGGATTCTTAAGTTTCATGTAGAGGTCTGCACCCATAGGTGAGATTCTGTGAGAGTGGTGTAAGGGACGTGAAAATCGACCTTTAAAGCCCTGACTGGCTTTTTCCACGCTCTGGCGGCTGGCCTTGCCTCTGGCCTGTCCGCCTATTGGTTCTTTCAGCACAGGCGATAAAGCAGGGCGGTCATAGGTGGAGCGCCCGACTGGACGAACGACCTTGACCGCCCTGCCGCCTGTGCTATCTCATTCGTTCAGGCGGACAGGCCATTTAACTAATTTCACTCCCTTGAAAGGGGGTGCCTTTCAGGGGGAATCCCGTCAAAGGATTCCCCGCAGATTTTTTCGGGGTGTGACAATCGAGGAAATAAAAAACAAACAAGCTTGGCGGGGGCGGGTGGTGGGATCTAAGGAATACAATGCCCCGAACCGTTACGGTCGGGGCATTCCTTGTCCGCCAAGCTTACGCCACAGCTTTTTTGGCAAAGCGTTCTGACTGACTACCTAAAACAAATAATCTTACTGCTTCTGATTCTGCGACCCACTCTGTTCGTTTGTTGATTCAGTCCCACCTCCTTCTGTTGTCGATGGAGTGGACGACGGTCCAGAACTAGTTGATGGTGTAAATATCCCAAAAAGATCATCGACTCCTTCAACAACAATCTTTTCCAGGGTGCTCTCAAATTCATTCTGGTTCGCCATGTTACACCTCCTATAACTTTAATTTTGATTTAATATAATCACTCCGACTTTATTTGTCAACTATATTTCGTACTTTTTATACTGCGTAACACCATTAGCTGTGCGGTGTGGGGACTGCCCGCCTTCAAATAATCCCTCGCCGGCGGCGGCACCAGTACACGTGGAAGAAGTCGGCCGGGCCGCCGCAATACTGACACTTCTTTTGTTTCTCCTCAAAGTCTGACGGGTCATCGTCGCACCGCTTGCAATAGCGCTCAGACCAGGGCGCGATTGCCCGCATGCCGCAGGCCTCGCACGCCTGATCGGGTGGGATGGGTTTGCCGGTCTCGACGTCGCGCATAGCGACTAACAACGCGGCCCCTCATTTTAGCGGTGCCTGAAAGACCATTGGACAGGTAGGAAGGCTGTCTGTGGTCTTAAGTCGCACGTTGCTTTCGTTCCTACCAGCGACTTACCCTCAACCCCTCTGGGCGGGGGACGGTCAGGTCAGGCACCCAGGGCCGCGCACCACCAGTGTACCACAGCGAGGTGTGGGGTGTATGCTGAAAGAGAAAAAAACTAAATGGAGGATTACACAATGAACATGAATCTCTCTCAGCAACGCGCCCGGCTGCCGGTGCCTGTCACCAAAGCCCTCTCTGCCATTCTTGAGTACCTCTGGGACGATGAGGAACGCCACTTTAACGAGCTGCCGCCTGAAGCCCAAACAGGACATATCTTTCTCTCGTTGGTCGCCGTACAACGCTGGCTTGAGGATCCGGCCAGGATAGATCGTGAGGCCTTCGCGGCCGCACAGGAGGCAGCCCACCGCCGCTACAATCATCACGTGAAGTTGCGCGCCCGGCTGCTGCAACGCGTAGAGCGCCTGGCTGCCGACATAGACAGCGCGATCGCGGGGCCTGGCGGCGTCACCGGAACTGAGGGACCGGGATGGCCGCTCGTGGAGCGCTACCTGAACGAAATGCGCCTCGTCTTCGACCTTTTAGCCCGCCTCATCCAGGAGACGCACCAGCTCGCGCAGGAGCGCAATGTTCTTAAGTGCGGCATGGAGGCAGAAACCCTTGGCCTGGACTTGGGCGGAATGCGCCTGCTCGTGCCGGCAAAGCGGGTGGAAAATCTGGAAGATCTTGCAGACCACGCGGGAAAGGAGGGGTGAGTCATGGAGTCCTGTCCGCGCTGCGGCGGCGAGCTGCATCGACACGAAGAGATGGTGCGAAAAGCGACCTGGCGCCTTGACGGTGAAGGGGTAGCAGTAGGATGCCAGCAACGCACGACCGTGGCCACATACGCCTCGTGCAGCGGCCATCCTTCAAGCCCCGGGTGCGGCTTCTACGAAATCATTGACTTTCAGCAGCAAGAGGCGCCGGTGCAGCTCTTCACGCGCATCAGCTTCAACTGACGTGGTATACTGCATATACCACAGCGAAACGGAAGTAGGTCATCGTGGCGACGAGCCTACCAGGGATAGCTGTGGTGCGGTAGACGGTGGCACCGTGCCACGTCTCGATGGTAAGGGAAGCGCAGTGTGTGCGGTCAGCCGCTTCCCTTTTCTCTTCTTTTCTCCTGCCACCGGAACCGCCTTCATGCCTCAAAAAACGCGCTTCTAAATAAAAACCTAACAAAGCACCTCAACAAAAGGAGGTCAAATATGGAATGCCCTAATGGGTGCGGCGATATGGAGCAGCTTGTTTCCGTGAATCGCGAGAGGGATAAAAAAGCCCCGAAGAAAATGGTAAAAACCATCAAGCTCATCTATGAGCGCTGCCGCACATGCGGCCATACGGAAACTGTTGCCCTGGAAACGTATCAGGACTAAACAGGCTGCCCATAGAGCCAGAGAGACCCCAAAGCCGACCGGCAAACCGCAAGGGTCGGCTTTTTTTGTTGCCTCGCGCGGCGCTGTTGCGAGCGGAGGTTTCGTTCGGACGTGGAGTGGGGGGTGGTGTAAAAGAACGAACCGGAAGCGAGTATCTGCGCCAGCGCGAAAAAAACCTTTTGGGGGTGAACGTCCCGCCAGGGTCGTTCCGGGGTGGGACAAATTTCTCACGTATGTGCCCTATACGACGTGTTTTGCCTGCAGATGCCAAAATATCTCCCCCCAACACACATCCCAGCGCGTGAGACGAGGTTTCAGCCCTTCTGCGGGGTGAATTCAATGAGACTGTGCTTTTCAAGCAGATACTGGCGGTGGCCGACAGTCCAAATCGGGTCGAGGATGGTGTGCGGGGAATTGAGCGCAATGTGGTCAGTGGTGGTGAACCAGAAGATGCCCGCGCCGTTCTCTTTCACCTTGAAGGCGCCCCACTGGATCATGTTCTCGACGCGTTGTGTTGATTCGGTCTCGATGAGGACTCTCAGGTGCTTGGTGCCGAACACGCGCTGGTGAAGCCCCTGCTTGTACCAGTGGTAGTAGCAGAGGAGCTTGGCGGCGATGACGGCGTGGGCTTCCGTGCCCAGGTCTTTCTCATAGAGGTAGCCCACGCGGTGGCCGGTGAGGTTCAAGATGAAGAACGCGTCGGGGGCGCGGGTGATGGTGTGGGTGGACTCGGTAGGCCGAAGATACTGTTTCGTGGTGGTGGGGATATCCGCGGTGTTCACTGTGACACTCGCGGTCAAGCCGTTGCGGGCGGTCGGTTCAACCCAAAAGGGCGACCCGTTCTCGTGATAGAGCCAGTCGGCGGTGGGGTGGCCGCGCAGAGCGACGGCAAGAGCTACGCGGAACGTGTTGATGCCGAGCCGATGTTCGATGTTAAAGTGCTTGTTGTCGCTGCGTGAAGCCAGGTACTTTCTGACCGCCCGCAGCTGATCGTCGATGAGCGCCGGATCGTAGCCGCGCCGCTCGGAGAGGAGCTTTACGCTCTCCTCGCCCAGGGTATAGACGGCGGGTTCGTGAGGGCGCCGAATGTCAGACCCAATCCGAAAAAGGTAATCAGATTGAGCAAGCTTTCTTAAGCGTTTCGCGATGGCCTCGACCCCGCCGCGAAACGCGCCGCGCGGGTTAATGACCGGGGCGGCTACAGGGGAAGGAAACAACACGGCGATATGCTCTACCGTCACGTAGCGCATGCCTAAGACGGAATCGAGAATATCGAGGTCGCGCTCTTGAATCTCGATGCGCTTTTTTGTGGTGGTGTTCATTTAACTTTACCGATGGGAATAAGAATCGGCTGGTCTTTGCTGGCCGGCTGCTTGATTTGCTTGTCAGCGTCCTCGCTCTTTTTGGCCAGCGAGGTTATTTCAACGACCTCCGCGTCCGTTGGCTCCTCGGCCGTAAACTCATCCTGGCGGTGCGCACGTGGGGCAGGCAAGGCCTTGAGGGCCTGCTGGCGTTCTGCAATGTGCTGGGCCGTCTCTGCGATCGAGAGGTAGAAGGTGGGGTGGCTGCGCTGTGAGAGGAGGCTGGCTGCCCGCACTTTCTCCTCGTCAAACGGGTAGTCGGGGACTGTGAGAATTTTAACCATTTGCGGCTTACTCGCCAAATCGGTGCGAGCGGTGGTGGCGCAGGCCTGTGGCTGCTTTTTGAGTTTGACCGCGTCGAGATATTTGAGTTCCTCTGGGGTGTAATAAGTAACCCCGACGAGCTCTTTACCGAGAACGGGAATGAGCATCGGGACTTCGCTTTCGGCTTCCGTGGTGGCGGAGGAATCGCCCCAGCTGTCCAGGGTGGCGCGGGCGTCGCTGACATAGGCGCTGCCGGCGCCGGAGCCCGAAGGCCAAGTGTCGCCGCGGCCGTGGGTGACGCTGGAGCCGCCTGCGCTCGTGCTGCCGCTGGTGGTGCTGCGCGAGCGGGACGTGTGGTATTCCAGTTCGTAGTCGAGCACGGCGGTGCGGTAGAGTTCGTGCTTGATTTTCATGACGTCCAGCTCGGAGATTTCCGGAGCCAGGAGTTCTGCATCTGCAAGGGACACGCCGAAGATCACTTTGGTGCAGGCGTTGTCCATGACTGAGGAGTAGAGGTCTTCGTCCTGTATTTTAAGCTGGTGGAGGCGCTGGTGGGCGAGCACCAGGTGGAGGCCTTTCTGCCGGCACTGGTCAAGGATGCGGACGATATCCGGGGTGAGGAAGTTCTGCATTTCGTCAATCATTAGGACGAAAGGGTGTTTGGCTGCCTCTTGCTCGTGGCGCGAGATGCAGTAATAAAAAAGCTGGTGGATGAGGAAAATGCCGATGAGGGTGGCGGCTTCGAAGGAGAGGTGCGTGGGGTAGCGCAGGTTGACCATGAGAAACTTGTCGTTGTCCACCAGGTCTTGGAAGTCGAGCACGTGGGTGGTGCGGCCTAAGGTATAGCGCAGCATCTGGTGGCGGATGAACTCATTGAGGCGGTTGGTGAAGGCCAACAAGTCAATCTTCTTCTCGCGCTTCGGCTGCTCGTCAAACAGGGACCAGAAGCGCAGGACGCTGGGGTCATGCACCGCTTCCAAGAGATGGTTGCGGGCGCCCACATCCCGCCAATCGGCGAAGTATTCGCTCTCTAAAAGCGTATGCTGGCCGGCCACGAGGGCGTTGAAAACTTGGGTGGAGATGTTCTTGAAGGTGGGCATCACCTCATCGGCCTGCTTCATGTGCTTCATGATGGCTTCAATCGCCATGTCCACCAGGCTCTGCGGTTCGGCGAGGTAAGGGTGGTGTTGGAGCGGGTTGAAGCTTACGACCGGGTCCTGGGCTTCGCCAGGGTTGCAGAAGATCACTCGCTCGGCAAGCTCGGGGTGGTGGGCGATGTAGTTCTCCATGAGGTGATAAAGGCCGCCCTGGATGTCGATGAGGCAGCCGCCGACTTTGCGCTGAAGAAGCTGTTGCGCAATGAGGGCTAAGAAACGGGTCTTACCGGTACCCGTTCTGCCGATCACGTGCAGGTGCGTGTGGAAAAGGTCGAGATTGAGATAGGCGGGTGCGCCGCTCGTGCGGTCCCGGCCAATGAGGACGTCATCGGGGTCGCGGGAAAAGTATTCCTCAGGTGTTTCCTCATTGAGGCCGAAGTACTCCTCTGGGTCATCTAAAACAAACAAATCATCTGACATTAGTCGCTCCGATCTGTTGTTTGACAAAACTGGGTGAACAAGTATACACTCATTCGGATACGCTCAAACTTTTAAAAAAGGAGGTATCCGCATGAAAAATAAATACAAAAATTGCCCCCTAGGACTCAATCCGAGTCCGGACCATTTTCTAAAAGATTTTGAAAACGCAAAACTCGAACCTGTTCCTCCCGCACTAGATAAAAGGCAGGCGTTCCTCTTCTATCAATTTGATTATGACAGCCTCGCGCAAGTAGCTGCTAACGTTGCAAGACTTTGGAAGCATGCACGCCAAGAAAACATACGCCTACGGCACCGGCTTGAACAGATCGAAACAGAAAATGAACACCTAAAGGCACAACTCAAAAAAAACTAGAGCGTATCGGGATTGGTTACCCGCTTGCGCAATACGCTACCAGGCACACTTTTAAAAAGGCTTAGGATTCCTCCTTGAGCCTTTTTTCATTTCCTCTGCTTCATTCGAAGTCTCTCAAGCGCTTGCTCTTTGAGTTCCTCTAAGCGTTTCAGCCGTTCGTCTCGTTCTTGTTTCGTTATCTGGCCGCGCCCGTACTCCTTCCAGGTTTGTGTGACGCGCTTATCATAGGACTCCTCAACTGACTCTTCGGCATCAAATGTCTTCCCAAAATAGTCCTCACTGTGGACGCGAGAGGCAGATTTAAGCTCCGTTCTGCGCGTTTCTGCTTTGGTATCTTTTTTAGCCTTTGCTCGCCGGTTAGTTGCTTTCTTTGCTTGCTGCTTACGCAGCCTAGTCCTCTTCACCTGATACTTCTCCTCGGTGTACCGATGCTCTGCAATCTTCGCCTCCTGTTCGGCAATCTCGGCAAGTTTCTTCTTTTCGCCGAGCACCTCCTCAAGTCCCAATAATCGCCACCGCTGCTTCAGCTCCTCGTCTTTGACGACCGCCTGCTTCACCGCGGTGAGCGCCTCCAGGGTTTTTATTTTTGAATAGATGGCCTTTTGATCAACGCTGTCCCAGAATCTTGATTGAATTGCCTTCCTTAAGACATTGGAAAGCTTTGTGGGATTCAAATAAGTTGCCTCGATATCCTTCACGACCCGCACAATGAGGTCTTCCGTGGTGCGATAGGTGGGCAATGATGCATCGATCTTCATGGGCACGCCTGGTTTCTTCATGGGTACTCGCGCATCCTTTCCAGTAAGTTCATTAATAAACAGGCCCTTCTTCCTCAAAACAGAGGCCAGGATAAAGAGTGTGGGGAAATAGACCAAACTAAACAAAAGCGTAGTCTGTTTCTTTAGCAATAATAAAAGCTTTCTCAACGTTAATCTATGGGCAATCATTATGTTGCCCTGAAGGGTAGAGCTACCTGTATCCAGATACAACTTTCCTGAAGTATAAAACCAGACACGATAGCTTTTGTTTGCCTCCGTAGAGTATGACGAGACCGCCTGACCGTCTCTCATAAGCTTTAATGTTGCTGGAGCGCTCACTTTACAGCTAATCGTATCCCCCACATGGAAAAATCCAATATATTTATTTTTAACAGGCTCGCGATTAAATGAGGAGTGATTATTCTTTGAACCTAAATCAGGTATAATGTGGTGCTTTATAAAAAAGAAAAGAGAGAGCACAACAATAATGAGCGCTAAAATCATGCTGGTAGTATCAAGCGCGATGCTCGCTTTCGCGCTTGCGCGCTCCACCATAAACAAGGCCCAGTAGATACTGCACAATCCGCAAAGAATCACTAAGGCCCACCAAACTACAAACCATGCACCTAACCACTTGGTGATGAAATAAAGGATAGTTAGCGCGACGAGAAATCTAAACAGTAAAGAATTAAACTTTCGTTGCCAGTATCGTTCTTCTGTTTTTTCTTCAAACCATGGCACTACTACCTCCCGATAAAATAGCACCCCACCCCATATCCCTCCCCCCACAAATAAAACCCAAAAAAGAAATCGCAATACACCCAACATCATGCCATCCAACTTGTGTCCAAATTTCGCATTATCGGTAAAAAATCCCAAAAAATGCACCGCCCTGGATGGACGGTGGAACGAAGCCT
>Ga0247727_10002844_pt1 | contig 39031 bp, 29 predicted proteins | sample WisWelCaveWW1625_FD_202498 | JGI IMG/M metagenome (GOLD analysis project Ga0247727, IMG submission 202498) | Biofilm microbial communities from Wishing Well Cave, Virginia, United States - WW16-25 | ecosystem: Environmental > Aquatic > Deep subsurface > Groundwater > Cave microbial mat | place...
ATCAAACGCGTTTTCATACTGACCACTGGCAACTGACCACTGACCACGGGCAAACAGCGAATCCGCCTGATGCAGACGCTGTTTCGCTTCGGCTTCAGATTTTAAGCGAGCTTGCATCAAGTCATACGCCTCCCACGCCGCGAGGCGAGCCCACGGGCGATCATCTTGTCTAAGTTGGTCAACTCTTTTTTGCAGCGCTGGTGGCAGGGAATCTTGCCGCGCCAAAGCTCGCGCGCCGGCGGTACGATAGCCGCTCAAGTTGTTGGTGAGGAAGGCCAAGAGTTCGCCGGCAAGCTTTGTTTTGAGCAAATGTCCCAACGCGGCGGCGGCTTCGCTGCGGACATACAAATCTGAATCTTTGAGCGCATCGAGCAGGGCTTTGATGACGGCCGGGTCGGTTGACTTGATCTCACCCAACGCGGCGGCGGCCTGGCTGCGGACATCAGAATCTTGATCTTTGAGCGCGTCGAGCAGGGCTTTGATGATGGTCGGGTCGGTTGACTTGATCTCACCCAACGCGGCGGCGGCCTGGCGGCGGATATCAGAATCTTGATCTTTGAGCGCGTCGAGCAGGGCTTTGATGACGGCCGGGTCGGTTGGCTTGATCTCACCCAACGCGGCGGCGGCCTGGCGGCGGACATAAAATTCTGAATCTTTGAGCGCGTCGAGCAGGGCTTTCATGACGGCCGGGTCGGTTGGCTTGATCTCACCCAACGCGGCGACAGCTTGCCAGCGGACACCAGAATCTTCATCTTTGGGCGCGTCGAGCAGGGCTTTGATGACGGCCGGGCCGGTTGACTTGATCTCACCCAACGCGGCGGCGGCTTGGCGGCGGATATCAGAATCTTGATCTTTAAGCGCGTCGAGCAGGGCTTTGACGACGGCCGGGTCGGTTGACTTGATCTCACCCAACGCGGCGGCGGCTTGGCGGCGGACATCAAATTCTAAATCTTTGAGCGCGTCGAGCAGGGCTTTGATGATGGCCGGGTCGGTTGACTTGATCTCACTCAACGCGGCGGCGGCGGCTTGGCGGCGGACATCAGAATCTTCATCTTTGAGCGCGTCGAGCAGGGCTTTGATGACGGCGGGGTCGGTTGACTTGATCTCACCCAACGCGGCGGCGGCCTGGCGGCGGACATAAAATTCTGAATCTTTGAGCGCATCAAGCAGGGCTTTGATGACGGCCGGGGCGGTTGACTTGCTTTCACCCAACGCGGCGGCGGCCTGGCGGCGGACATCAGAATCTTGATCTTTGAACGCGTCGAGCAGGGCTTTGATGACGGCCGGGCCGGTTGACTTGATCTCACCCAACGCGGCGGCGGCCTGGCTGCGGACATCAGAATCTTGATCTTTGAGCGCTTCGAGCAGGGCTTTGATGACGGCCGGGGCGGTTGACTTGATCTCACCTAACGCAGCGGCGGCCTGGCGGCGGACATACTTATCTGAATCTTTGAGCGCTTCGAGCAGGGCTTTGATGACGGCCGGGTCGGTTGACTTGATCTCACCTAACGCAGCGGCGGCCTGGCGGCGGACATCAGAATCTTGATCTTTGAGCGCGTCGAGCAGGGCTTTGATGACGGCCGGGGCGGTTGGTCCTAATTTAACCAACGCGGCGGCGGCTTGACTGCGGACATCATAATCTGAATTTTTGAGCGCTGATAGCAGCGAATCAAGGCCGGCTTTTTCCTCACCAAGTTGGTAAAGAAATTTTCCACCTGAGACTGACTTTAGTTTGTCCGATAATTGCTTCCAATCGTTTTTTTTCAAAAAACCCAGTTTAAATTTTTCTTTTAATTCATTCGCAGCTTCATAGTTACGCACGTCTTCTCGCAGTAATCCCGTGGTAATCATTCCTCCAAAAGAACGGGAGTGGGAGAATGGACCACTAACGCGAAAGATGGCAATTTCTTCTTGCAACTCCGGATATTCCGGGTTGACAAAACCGGCATAAAAGGTATTATACTGGTAAATGAAGTAACCTGACAAACCGAGAAAAATCGCTATGATTGGTGAAGCGCCATAAATGATCAACCTGTGACGATTGATTCTTTCCTTGCGCTGCTGCAGCCAATCCGTAATTTCACCGACGAGATAGTCGTGTTTAAATTCATACCAATTGGTGCCGGCGCGCGGCTCCTGTCGCAGCAGGTTGAACGCCACGAGCTGATCTAGTCCTCGTTTTAAACGAGAGGGGTTGAGCTTCAACGTCGCTTGCAAATCTTCAAAGGTTCGGTAGCGTTTGGTGTCATCCGGCGTTTTCAAGGCGGCAAAAATTTTGGCCATCAGACTTTGTTGCCGCGCCGAAAGATTGTCCAAATAACACGAAACATAGTTGCGCAGAATGTGATCCGCGCCGCCGGCAGCCTCGTAGTCGGCAAAAGTGAGGCGCTGCGCCTGCACCGCTTTCTCTTCCCAAACGGCGTTGCAAACAATCTGCAGCGTGATCGGCTCGATGCCGGGCCTGCCGTTTTTTAAATCTTGCAGCATGCGCTCCGCCAATCCCGCTTCATATTCGCAGCCCACCACTTTGGCCGGTTCCTCAATCGCTTTGCGCGCTTCGGCTTCGGTAAACGGCTCAAGGCGGATATTGGCATTGTTTTGAAAAATCGAGGGAATGGCCTCGCGAAATTCGTGCAGGTTGGCAAAATAATCTTCACGCAAAGAGAGCACGAGAAAAACCGGCAACTGGTCGTCGTATTTAATTTTCGCAACCTGCTCGATAAACTGCTGCCGCAGTTGCGGCTGGTTTTCAAAAACGATGAAAAATTCTTCAAATTGGTCTACAAAAATGACTAACGGTTTTTCCGTTTTACTCGTTACGTTTTTTAAAAATCCATGTAAGTCCGAAGTTGCGAAGTCCGAGGTCGAAGCCGAAAGTGCAACTGCCTCTACCACTGCCGACTGAACGGATGGGATCGGGTCTTTGTCGAGCCGGACATAAACCGTCTCATAGCCGAGCTTCTCCAACGCCGGTCGCACGCCGGCATTGATGAGCGAAGTCTTCCCCGAGCCGGAAGGCGAGAAGAGCACGAGCAGGCGAGTCGAGAGAATCTCGCCCACCATTTTCTGCGTCTCCGCTTCGCGGCCAAAAAACAGATCGGCGTCATCGAAGTTGTAGTAGTCGAGATATTTGTAGGGAGCGCGGCTCATCGGCAAATTTATTTTAAAAGCTTTTTGAACACGGATGCTACTGAACAGATTTTGGTTTTATCGTGTAAATCCGCCAAATCCGTGCGATCCGCGTTCGAAAGCTTTTTGAACACGGATAACACAGATGACACGGATTTACAAGGATTTTTATTTGGGCTTTATCGGTGTAAATCCGTCAAATCCGCGTCATCCGTGTTCGAATGCTTTTTTGAACACGGATAACACAGATGACACGAATTTACAAGGATTTTTATTTGGGCTTTATCGGTGTAAATCCGTCAAATCCGCGTCATCCGTGTTCGAATGCTTTTTTGAACACGGATAACACAGATGACGCGGATTTACAAGGATTTTTATTTTGGCTTTATCGGTGTAAATCCGTCAAATCCGCGTCATCCGTGTTCGAATGCTTTTTGAACACAGATGACACGGATTTACAAGGAATCTTGTTTACGATCGTTGGTATAGATTTTTCGACGGAATTCGGGCTTTTTGCCGAAGTTCATCAAAAGGCCGACTTCTATCTTTGTTGCCTTGAGATAATTGATCAATTGCGCTTCATGTTCTTCACGTAAGCTTTCTTTGGCTTTGGTTTCGACAATGACTAAATCGTCCACGATGACATCGGATTCGTAATCGCCGACTTCTTGCCCATCGTAGTAGACTTTGACTTTCTTTTGCTGCACAACGGTGTGGCCCATTTTGCGCAGTTCGTGCGACAGAGAATTTTCATAAACTTTTTCCAAAAACCCGTATCCAAGCGTATTGTACACTTTATAAAACGCCTGAATGATTTTTTCCGTGAGTTCTTCATGCAGCATCATATTTTCCTCCAAAAGTTTTTGATCCGTGAATACCCGTGCAATCCGTGAAAATCCGCTAAATCCGCGTCATCCGTGTTCAAAAAAAAAAATTTACACGAACACAATTTCCTCCGGTTTATAATTCTGCACGACTAGCTGCGGCACGTCTTCTTCTTTCAAATCGTACAGCTTGATATTCACACAACCCAAATCGAAAGCCTTTTGCAGGTTTTCGCCGCTGGCGAGCGCTTCGTAAAACACGTTCGAGAATTTCGTGGCGGCCTCGTCGCCAATGGCGCCGGACATGCCGATCACACAATCGACGTGCTCGATCATAAATTTGGCCTGCAACTGCGAATAACAGGCATTGAGCACGACTAGACGAATCGTGTCTTTGAACTGCGCGAACAGCTTGCCGACAGCTTCGGCGGGGACGTATTGGCTGCCGCCGCTTTCGTCTTCCAAAATGATTTGATTCGTCACGCTGCTATGGCCGCTGAAATGGATGATATCGGGTTTGTGTTGCAGCAACAGACTCGTGAGCGTTGACACGCGCACGGCCTCTTCCTGTATAATTACGAAGCGATCACGATATTGCGATTTGCGAAGGGCGTCTTTCACGTTTCGAATCTCGACCTCGAGCCGCAAACGACTCTTATCTTCGGGATGCGCGGAAAGAAACAAAATTTTGATCGGACCGTCTTTTTTAATTTTGCGCTTTTGCGGTGCAACGGCAGACGTCTCTTTTTTGCTGATGCCGAGCTGCGGAATTTCGAGATTGAAACGCTCGGCCAGTCGCACGGCAAATGCGGTCAAATCACCATCCAGAACTTTCACTTTGCGCGTGAACCAAAACATCTTTTGAAAATCGGCGGGCTGCTTCACCACGGCATAAGAAATTTTCGGTACGCCGTAAAGCTGATAGTTGGCGAGCACACCCTCCCAGATCACGCGAAAGTTCCAGTCTTCCAAACTGTAGCCGAGAAACAACAGCGTTCGTTGCGGGATCATGACTTTGCGAAAATACTCCGGCATGCCGCGGTCGAGATCATGCAGATTGGCCAAGTAGCGAATGTAATCCGACTGCGTGACGACCATGCTGTTTGGCTCATCGATGCTGCCGTGCATTTTGTGCAAAATGATGTCCTTCTCGCTGAAGTCGATAATGATCGGAAAATGTCCGGCGCGGGGATTGTTCAGATTATAAACGTTTTTGGTAAGGCTGCGGCCATATCGCGCCAGCTCGTGCTCGAGCAAGGTGTCGTAATTCGAGGTGATGACGATTTTGATTTGCGGGAGCTGCGCTAAAACGGTGTGAATCGGGCGAGGCCGGCAAACGATGTTGAGTTTTTCTTGCAGGGCTTTTTCCAGCGGCTCGCGGTCGCCGCTGTGCAGGTAAATGAAATATTCCGCCACTTTGTCGAGGTCATACGTCGTGCCGTTGGTGTACTGGCATTTTTCCGCGAGCCATTGCGCGAGCTGGCCGCCGGTCGGCAAACCCGATTCTTCTTCGCGCGCGTTTTTGGGAAAAGCCGTACACGCGCCGGCGCCCAAAAACGCCAGACATTTGCCGGTTTCAATGGCATTACAAATAAGTTTTAAATCTTGCTCTTCCAACGGCAGCGCTCACGAGTCGATTAATTTGTTGTTTAGAACTGTCGCCCAACGATTTAAGGAAGTGATCGAAATTTAACAAAGCCGGAAATGGAAAGCAAGAGGTTTTTAAAAACACTTGTAAGAATATACAGGAACTCATCGGATCGCCTCCCACCTCCTCATCAGCGCTTCCAGTGTTTCCTCCAGCGCGCGCGCACCGGCGATGGTCGGCTGCGTCGGCCGCGCCTCGGCACTCTGCAAGACATTCAGCAGATACAAAAATTTGTTCTGCAAACCGATAATCGTTTCTTTCTCAGCCGCAGCAACAGAAATGCTGCCGTACAAAAGATCGGGATTGCCGGGCAGGCCGGAGCCGCGCAGTGTTTGCAAGGCCTCTTGCTTCTTCACATTTCGTTGCGTGCTGCGATTCTGCAAAAGTGCATCAATCGACTCGCGCAGCTTTTGCAGCCGCAAATAGCCTTTGTAGCAGGCGAGAGAATTTTCCGTTTGCAACTGCAAGTCCGCCGCGCTGATATTTACACGCGGATCGAGCCGGACGTCGAGAGTGCGTTCATAAACAGAACCGTCAACCATCAAGCGCGCCATGTAACGATCCGGAGGCACGAACGGGCCGTGCGGACCGGCCGGCGTGTTGCGATAAACCGCGGCAATCGCAAACTCGCGCTCGCTGCCCGGCGGCGGTTCGTGGCGCAAATCCCAGATAAAGCGATGTTGTCCGGCCAAAGTTGAAAGAGGTTGCGGTGGCCGAATCCAATATGTCGGATGCGGAATCGCCGTCGTGTCAATCACCTCGGGTTTGTCGCTGCTCGCGAAGCGTCGCACGATTTCATTTTTATCGTTGACGATTTCAAGTTTGACTTCTTTTGCCTCACGATTCAAATAATAATCGAGCATCGCACCGTCCGGTGGGTTTTTCCCGCCGGGTTCTTCCGGCGGCAGCGGCGTATCTGAAAACATATTCCAGCGCACACGTGTCGCCTGCGGTGGCACGAAGAGATGAGCGGGCGCAGTCGCAGCTTGCTTCATCTCACGCAACGGCGCAAAATTATCGAGAATCCAAATCGACCTTCCATGTGTTCCAATCACCAGATCATTTTCATGAATCACCAAATCGCGAATCGACGATGCCGGCATGTTCATCCGCAGCGATTGCCAGTGGCCGCCGTCATCCGCCGAAAAATAAACCGCGCGCTCGGTGCCGGCGAAGAGCAGGCCCGGTTGCTGCGGATCTTCGCGCACGACATTCACCGGTTCCATTTCCGGCAATCCGTTAACGATACGCCTCCATGTCGAGCCGCCATCATGTGTGCGATAAATGTGCGGCCGCATGTCATCGCGGCGAATCGCATTGATGGCGATGTACGCGGTTTGGCTATCGAAATGTCCGGCATCGATTTGCGAAACTTTGTCCCACGCTCGCAGTTCCGGCGGCGTGACATTCTTCCACGTTGCGCCGCCATCACGCGTGAGATGCACCAGCCCATCATCAGTTCCGGCCCAAATCGTGTTGACCTCACGCGGCGAAGGCGCGACCGCATAAATCACGCCGCGACGCGGCATGCTCGCGAGTTGCGGTGTGCGAAAATCGCCGATGCTCTCCGGCGCTTCTGGCTGCTCAGCCGAAAGATCGGGACTGATAATCTGCCACTGGTCGCCGCCATTCGTCGTCTTCCACAACACATTGGTCGCGAACAGTAGCATGGTGGGATCAGCCGGATGAAACAGCAGCGGCATGGTGCGCAGAATGCGATATTTTCCGGAACGCAAAGCTTCGGGCGCGACGTTTTGCGCTTGTCCGGTTTTTTTATTGAAGCGCATAATCCGGCCGCCATAGACGATATCCGGATTCATTGGATCGGGCGCGACATACGCATATTCATCCGCGCCCACGCCCATCCAATCGCGAAAGGAAATTTGCCCGCCATTGCCGCGACTGGCGATGCCGATGGCGCCGCTCTCCTGCTGGCCGCCATAAACCCAATATGGAAATTGATTGTCCGTGCTCACGTGATAAAGCTGCGCCGTCGGTTGATTGTACCACGAGCTCCACGTTCGTCCGCCGTTGACCGTGATCGTCGCGCCTTGATCCGTGGCAAAGAGCATGATGTCTGGCTGCAGCGGATTGATCCAAATGCGATGATAGTCATCGCCGCCCGGCGCGCCTTTGAGCGAAGTCCACGTGCGGCCGCCATCATTGGAACGATACGAGGCGATGTTGCCGATGAAAACGACGTCCGGATTTTGTGGATGTACGCGCACCTCGGCGAAGTCGCTGCCGCGTCCCCACAAACGTCGATCACTACTCACTAACGTCCAACTCTCGCCGGCATCATCGGAGCGATAGATGCCGCCATTCTCGCGGCTATCAACGGTGGCGTACATGCGTTTGGGATTGCTCGGCGCGATGCCCACGCCGATGCGACCAAGGCCTTGTGCCGCAGTCGGCAAACCTTGCGTAAGTCTCCGCCACGTTGCGCCGCCATCGGTGGATTTGTACAAGCCGCTGTTTATTCCGGAAAAGCTGCCGTTCTCCCACGGCCCGTCGCGGTGTTCCCACATATCGGCAAAAATAATTTGCGGATTGTTGGGATCGAACTCGACTTGGATCGCGCCGGTATTTTGGTTAATGTAAAGCACTTTCTCCCAACTCCGCCCGCCATCAATCGTGCGAAACACGCCGCGTTCTTCATTCGGCCCGTAAGGATGGCCGAGTCCCGCGACAAAAACAATATCGGGGTTTGCCGGATGCACGATGAGTCGCCCGACTTGCTGCACATCCGCGAGTCCGACATGCGCCCACGTTTTGCCAGCGTCGGCGGATTTGAAAATGCCATCGCCGACGCTGAGATCGGGACGGTGCAGACCTTCGCCAGTGCCGACATAAATCACTTCCGGCTGTGAAGGCGAGACCGCAATATCCCCGACTGAGCCGGTCGGTGCTTCGTCGAAGATCGGCTTCCACGCACGGCCATAGTCATCGGTTTTCCACACGCCGCCGTTGTTCACGCCGATGTAAAACACATTCGGCTGCGTGGGCACACCCACCGCGCCGACGGTCCGCCCTGCGCGAAATGGGCCGAGGTTGCGGTAGCGAAGGTCTTGGTAAAGGGAAGGCACGATGGGTTGTGAGACTACAGAAGTTACGAGTAGCAGGAGGAAAAGAAATAATTTTGAACGCATAGGGAAGAGAAAGGTAATTTGTAACGTGAGATTGAATGGAATTTTGAATAGATACTCAGACAAGCGTTGCGCGAGAAACAGCCCAAAGGTGAGAACGCTTTTCATGACGATGGCGCTATACCGGGTAGACGGGCAATGGCGAAGATACACAAACTTTTAGTGGGATGCAAGAATTTTGTTTTACAGCAATTTAAAAACTGATTGACTACTCCAGCAAAAATCGGTATATTGGGGGAACACATCAAGGAGATCGGAAAATGCAAACCACCACTCTAAAAAAGGCTGCTGAAAAATTAGGCGTTTCCCTTGAAGACACCGTCTTTTATCGTAAACTGGGAAACCGGGCTTTCATTGAAATTGATCTTAAACTACCGCTGTCGCAAATGGCAGATCGTGCTGAATCAAAGGCGCTTGGAAATACTGATAATCACAACATCGAAAAAGCCGTCAAATTTCTGGCGCAAGACAATTTTGAGGTTGAAGACGGCCTTGAACGCATTATTTGGCTGAGGCATAGCGCTGGCGATAAGATTCGTCTTATCGAAGTCAACCGCAACGGTTTTCCAACCGGACGAGTCGAGGCCTTTTATTTTGCGCCATTTGAAGAAGTGCCGTTTAAAACTTATTTAGCCGACGTTACACCTGAAGAATGGCAACAGATTTTGAGCGGTGAGATTCCATTGCCCGAAGGCTGGTCGCTCGAGGGCAGCAAAGAATTTCTACGTTCTGATTTCGAGGTGGACCGTGTGGGCTGATGCTTTCCTTGAACAAGCGCGTTCCGATTGGCAAATGTGGGAAATCATTCGTCAACAAGAATTGCCTGATTGCCATGAGTTGCATTATATACAAATGACCTGCGAAAAACTGGGCAAGGCTTTTTTAATAGCGGGCGGGACGATCTCACCATCTCAAGCGAAAGCATCACATGTTGCATTCAAACGTTTTTTGCAAGTTGCCTCACGCCATCCTAAGCTACGAAGCTTACTCAAGATGAATGCTTCACAGTTTCGCGCGCATATCAAACAATTATTGCCAATCGCTGAAAATATCGAACGCTTGGCTCCGGCTCTGGCTCAGGATGGTCCTAATGTTGAGTATCCATGGGAAAGTCCTGATCGACAAATTCATACACCGGTGAATTATATTTTTTCCGCTATTCATGAATTGCGGCGGCCAGCGGGCGCGAATCTCATAAAAATCGTCGATCTTGTCCAACGCGAATTTTATCGGCTTTTTGCAGAAATTTAAAAAACATTCAATTTCAAGAATTGCTCCGATGATCAAAAAAGACTCTTGGCAAACATCTAAAATTTTATTATCATAATGCTGATTCAAAATCTTGAAGATGGATGGCCCGTGCAGGGCCAGCGTGAGAAGCCCCATTTATTGGGGCATTCTCATTTTATCGGGCGCCTCGAGCTTATGGAAAGTATGATCGCCGGATTCATCAATATAGATTCGGTAGCGTTTGGTGGGCATGTGTTTTTGAAACCGTTATACTTTCTTCTTGATTTCGCATATATTTTTCAGAAGTTCAACGGTCAGATTTTCAGAGTTTCAAAAGCGACGCGTGCGACAAACCAAACGAAAGCCGCGGTTACTATTGCGACCGAATGGCTGAAGGTTGTTGCGGCGGCCGCAACGCAGAGCTTCCGCTCCATTAAGATAACTCCCGCCGCGAAGAACTCTGTTGCTCCCATGTTTTGGTCCGTAAGGATTGTTAACGGGTTCGCTTTTATTTGATGTTTTTTCATAATTGGCAAACCAATCCTGACACCACTCCCAGATGTTGCCCAGCATGTTAGCAAGTCCCAGCGGGTTAAGATTTTCTTTACCAGTCTTGGGGTTAACTTCATCTACAGAATGGGCATAAGGACGGTTAATTTCCCTAAACCAAGCATGATTGGATAATTCCTCCACGTTGTCACCAAAATAATATTTTGTTTGTTGTGCGTATTTTCCACCACGAGCGGCATATTCCCACTCCGCCTCGGTAGGCAATCGCGCACCAATCCAAAGTCCAAAACAATAAGCTTCATGCCAAGTATTCCGAACGGCCGGATGGCTTTCCCCGCCGTAGTTGGGATATTTTTCGCCAAATGGAAATGAAGAAAGCAAACGATTCGTCACCGGATGTTTGGCCATGCGAAAGCCATCCACTTTCACACGATGAGCCGGTTTTTCGTTGTCAAAATGTTTGTCATCGCCCATCTCGAAGATACCGCCTTCCACTTCGATCCATTCAAAATGATTGGCAGGATCAGCGAGCAGTTTTTGCTGACGTTCGGCGGCGTGTTCGAGATCAAACAACTCGTAAATCAACCCACCGTGTTGCAGCGGTTGCAGGCCGATTTTCTCCAACAATTCCTGCGCGTGGTAAATCACTTCGCAATCGCGCTCTTCGCATTTGATCAGCAAAATGTCCAGCGTTTCTTGCACCAATTTTTGCTGATCAGTTGCTGCGATCAAGCGCAAAGATTGTTCGAGGCCGTCAATAAGCAGCAGCTTGCTCTGGTTGCCCTCTTCTTTTTCAATCATCGGCTTGAGCAATTCCGCGGCCGGCGTTTTCACTTCGGTGGTCACGCGCAGGGCCAGCGGCCGGTTGAGGTTCCACAGGCCGTTGACCAGCTCAACAACTGCTTCGTGGTTTTGCAGCAATCCGGCATAAAGCCGCACCACTTCCTCCCAATCCGGATTGGCGGCGTGGCGGATGACGAAGTCGCTGGTTTTATCGTCGCGCAAGGCCAGCGCGGTGAAATATTCCCACAGCGAACGATGCACGAAAGTAAAGCCTTCTTTGGCGCGCTGAATCAATCCGGTTTCGCGCTCGAGGCGGTTGAGCAAATCTTCCGGCCTGCCCAGCGTCTCAGCGGAAAGCGCGCGCCGGCCCATCACATTCACGTGCTCCACCGGAAAATCATCTTCCTTCCACAGAAAAAAGCGCAGCGAGACGTCTTTCAAAATTTCCAGAGTATGCTCGTAATTGCTTTTGGCGGCGGCGCTGCTTTCGGGGTCATAAGCGCGCCGCAGCAAATATTGGGTACATTTTTCATAAAGATCGCTGCGGCGTTCGAGCAACGCCGCGTCGCCGCCTTGCTCGAAGGTGAAGCAAATCATGCTGAGCAAAAACGGGTTGGCGGCCAAATCGCGAATGCGCGGCCGCTGCACCAAGCTTTGTTGCAGCGCGGCGATTTTCTTTGGTTCGCCGGCAAACCATTTTTCCACATACGCCTGAATCATCTCTGGCGTCAACGGCAGCACGTCGAGGCGGCGGAACTTGGCAAAGTCGCCCTGCTGCACCGCGATCGGGCGGCTGGCCGCAATGATTTTAGCGCGCGGATATTTTCGCGCCAGCTTTTCCAATTCGGCGGCAATGCGATTGCCGGTTTCCGCATGTTCGATTTCATCGAGACCGTCGAAGAGCAAAACCATGTTCTTTTCGAGAAACCGTTCTTTGGCGCACAGCGCCTCGAAAATCTCCGCGCTGTCGCTGTCTTCATTGAGCTGCTGCTGCACAAAATTTTCCAGCGTGGCTTCGCTCAAATCGAGCGATTTGCAGCGCATGTAAACGGGAATGCAATCGCTGTTCGCGCCGGCGTAACGATGGCTGAGGTAGCGCAGCAACGTGGTTTTGCCGCTGCCGGGCAGGCCGCGCAACAAAAAGTGCCGCGACGGTCCGTCATTAAAAAACACGTTGTCAATATCGAGCGGCGTGGGCGGGGCGCTATTTTCATCGCGCCAATCCAGCAAATGCAATGGGACAAAACCGTGCTCGATGTCCGTCATGTCGTCAGTAGCTATGGAGCGTCGGCGTTTTTCGCCGAAGAGATGGATGGTTGAAAATTTTTGCTGCAAATTCCGGCGGTGACTGCGCAGCAGCTCTTGCACGCGGTTTGCAGTGCTGGCAGCCGCCGGTTTCCCTGCGGTGGGATGAATCTGATCGAGAATGTAATGCGTCAAATGCTGGCGCACTTTGCGCTCAAAATCGGCGGTGTCTTCAAATGTCCAAAATAAACCCAACCGGGAAATTTCCTGTTTGAACTCCAGCACCGAGGCATATTGCCGCAGCTCTTCCGGCGTTTTCAATTCTCGGCCCGCTTCTTTGAAATAGATCATGAGGTGCGGGCGACCGGTGTCCTGCCGCGCTTTGATCGCGGTTCCGATCTCGTGCTCGGCGCCGGATAAAGCGCCTTTCGCCGGCGTGCCAAAACGTTTCCAAAAAATCGCGAGCAAAATATCGCAATCTTGAATCTTCAAGATCGGGTCGATGACTCCCTGCGGGCCTTCCGGATGAAAACCAGGATAAGCGTCGGTCTTCCAGTGGGTCAATTCAAGAACGACATGACGCTCGTGCGCCACGCCGCGATTCAATTCGGCGATGACGCCGTCCATCACGCGGCATTCCTCATCGACGTCGCTGGGAGATGATAAGACAATTCGGATGGCGTGTTTGGTTTGCATTAGCCAATGCGATTATTTTCTATGTGGCTGGCGCTCAATTCAGGAAAAGTTTCTCAAATTCTTTGAGAGAGTATTCAATGTATTTCAGCAATTTTATTCCTTGATGTGATTGCAGAACATTGGCAAACGGAAAGAAATGTTCGACGGGAACGCAAATTTGACCGGATTTATCCAGCCAAGGATATTCGGGGTTGGGGCCATCTTGTGCCAAAGCCGGAGCAAGATGCTCGATTTCATAAGCCAGCGGCAGCAGCCGTTTGAATTCGGCTCGCAACTGCGATTTGGTTATTTTAAACTGCGCTCGCAAGCCCTGATTATTGCCGGCAATATGCATAAATTTGACAAAAGCGGAATGGCTGTGCATGATGTCTTCCAATTTGGAATGGCCGCCCAGCAAAAGCGCCTTGCCTAATTTTTCCGTCGCCATTTGCAGGAAATGCAGCCGGTGACAATGCGGCCATGCCGCTTGCCGCGTTCTCTGATAGGCTTCCCAATCCGATTGCGCCTGCTTGAGAAAAGCTATCTGCCAACTTCTCCGATCGATCATACAGCAACAGCCTCACGCTCAAAGATTTGATGATTCCCCAGGCTCCATCCCTCCGGAAGCTCGAGTTCATTTCGCAAAATTGTTTGCCATTCTTCCGGAGTCACTTCCGCGAGGACTAAAGGATAAGGGCTTTCGTCCGAGGGCGGAAAATAAAAGGACTGCACCATACCGGTGGCAAAGGTGTCCGAGTTCACTTCGAGCAGGCAAATTTCCGGCGTGGCGCGCGATCTGATCCAGATCACCTTTTCAAGATTTTCGTCCAACTCGAAATGCTCGTGGACGATCCTTTCCACCACGCTCTCCATGTTTTGATGATTGTGGGACATGACGGTTTCCTTGACGGAGTTGTAAATAAGTCTCGATGATTTTATAGACGATTAAAGATACAACATTCGCGATCAGGCGGCGGCTCGTGCTTGAGCTACAGATCGACGTGTCATTGGCCGTGTTTGGCTGCGAGGATGAACCGTATCGAGAACCGCCTCGGGGTATTTTGCCGCCACCAACAGCAACACGCGCGCCGCGCCTTCGGGTTGGCGCCGACCTTGCTCCCAATTGCGCAACGTGCCGACACTGATGCCCAGCAAGCCGGCGAACTTGGGCTGCGAGAGCTTGAAGCGACGACGAATGGTTTTAACATGCGGCTCGTCGTAAACAAAAACGCGCGAGGGCTGTTTTTCGCCACGCATGATAGCCTTGGCTTCGCGAACGCTTTCCAATAATTCGTCAAAAAGTTCTTGCTTCATTTTTTATCGCTCCTCGATGATTCGTCTCAATGCTTTTAATTGCTCCGAAGTCAAATCATCCTGTTTAGTTTTAGGATAGATATACAGCATGTAGATTTGATGGGTGGTTACGGCCCAATAGTAGATTATCCGAAGACCACCGCGTTTGCCACGTCCTTCTGTCGCCCATCGTAGTTTCCGCAAGCCACCACTATTGCGGATCAAAACGCCCTTGTCAGGAGTCGAAACCAGTTCTTTTTGCAATAATCGATATTCGTCATCGCTCATGAGTTTCTCAAGATGGCGAGTAAAGACGGACGTTTCAATAAAGATCATCGAATACCCCTGCGTCATTGACTTATGGTTTAATATAAGCTGCTAAAATGTTTTTGTCAATAGAATAGTTAAGCAAATCAATAAAACAATTTGTCGCTTGCCTCAACGAGCCGCCACATGGCGGTTGATCTCCCCCGCCTCGCCCGTCAACTCCCACCGAATCAGCGACATCGGGATCATTCCTGCAGCATTCAGCTCATCCATAAAGCGCTTCAGAGTGAATGCGTCGCCGAGTTGCCGCGCACGCTCAGCCAAAAGTTGCTCGATCTCAATCTTGCCAATCAAATAACTCGTGCCATAGGTGGGTTGCCGCAAATAGAGATGTTGTTCGAACCAGACGGTGTTGCCATCTTCGGCTAACCATTCGCGCGGCGTCCATTCGGAGGCGAATTTGATGGCTTGCTCCATCGTCCATTCGTTGCTGTGCATGTACAGATCGCCGAGGGCGCGGGCGCCGCGTTGCGCGAGCAGAATCCAGATTAACTCGCGGGCATGGGGACGCGCGTCGAAAAGTCCAGCGTGCATCATCATCTCTTCCATGCCGGTGGCCAAGCCTTCGGCGCGGCTGGCGAAAATGTTATAGAGCAGCGGCACGCGCCGGATCGGACTCGCATGCGGTTCGCTCTTCATGCGGGCGAGATCGAACCAATGATAGCCGTGCGTCCGCATCACCACCGGATCGCGATAACTCACTTCCGAGAAGAACTCGCGGCGGCCGTTCGTTGCCGGACTAAATGATCCAATGCGCTCGCGCAGAGCAGCGTCCATGTAGTCACGAATCGAAACGATCTCCTGATCGCGAAGAAAATTCATGTACTCAGTCACCGCCTCGTTGAAGCGGCGATCATATTCTTCTGCGCTCGCTACCGTCGCCGGCTGCGGTAACTTGCGATTGCGATGTTCTTCCAGGCGCAGCGCCGCATGCGCGCGGGCCAGCTCGCGGTGCATGATGGTCACTTCTTCCTGCCAGGTGTACGGCACGAGCTGGACGTTCTGCAAATACCAATTGTAATTCTCGAAGCCAACTCCGGAGGGGCCGGTTTTGGCAGGCGCTTCTTTTTCCAGCCAGACGCCAAATGCCTCAGTGGCCTCACGTGCTGCTTGAATCTCCGCTGTCAACGTATTGTCGGAACCCGCGACTTTCTCACCGAACGCGGCGAGATCATCGCTCTGTCCTTTCATACTGCGAATGCCGGCGCTCCAAAGATCGCGCGCATTTCCGACCAGATTACTTTTGGCCTGTTCCAGCAGTTTCGGAATGGCGCGAATTTGCGCAGCGAGTTCGGTCGCGTGCTGCGGCGCAAGTGGGAATGCATACATCCAAAGATCGATGGCGCCGTGAATCACCGGACCTTCGCGAGCGGGAACATCACTTTGTTCCGGAAACAGCATCACATAAAATGCTGGATCGCGCGCCCACGGTTGGCGCACGCGATGATCGAAGTCGAGGCCGTTCATCTCGGCTTTGACCAAATGATAATCGACGCGCTGCGCCACCGGCCATCCGCTCGTGTCGATTACGGCGAGACGGCGCTGATACGCGGCCAATTCGCGATGCTGCGCCGCCATGGCTTTCGCCGAGTAATCGGGAACGCTATCAATCAGTTTTGGCTTCTGAAAATCCCGCCACGCTTCGAACAGGGTCACGAGATCTTCGTAACGGGTGCTTTGATATTTTTCGTTGGGGACATTTTTCTGTTCGCAACTTGCGATGAAAATGCAAAGTGCAGATAGAATGAAGGTCTTGCGGAAAGTGAGTGTGTAAGGCATCGGATGAATCTCCAGGAATTTTTAGTATAAATCTTTTTTGATCCTTTCAATTTCGGCTTCCAACGCTGCCATTCTTTTTTTCATCTCTTCCATCTCGGCGCGCAAGGACGGGGCGGCGGCAGTTTCCTGAGTTTCTTCGGCCTCATCTTGATAAGAAAAAAACAAATGCCGGCAGCGATCTTCTTTTTGGCCGGTTCGGCGCGCAACTTTTTCGACAAAAAGTTTTTCGCTGCTCATCAAGCTTTGCAGAGTTTGCTCAACCGCTTCCAGTGAAGAAAATTCGAATTGCCGTTCGGCTCGGCCTTTGAGCTCGCCGGCAGTTTGCGGGCCGCGCAACAGCAGCACGCTCAAAATTGCCAATTGCTGCAGGGACAAGTCGAGCCCGTTTTCGCCGCCGCGATGGCTATATTTCATCACACGCCCTTCCCCACTCACAAAGGCGCACAGGCCTTTTTCTTTAAGGCTTCGAAGCGCTTCTTCAACTTCATCTGAAGAATATTCCACCACCGGATCGCGGCTGGTTTTTTGATTGCATGCCGCCACCAAAGCATTGAGCGTCATCGGGTAATATTCCGGTGTGGCCTGGCTTTTCTCGATCAAACAGCCAAACACGCGCGCTTCCTCCGCAGAGAGCAACATAAAATTCCCTGGATTTTTTAAACACGGAGAAAACAGAGTTCACGGAGTGTCACGGAGAAAAACTTTTTAAATAAAAGTATTTCATCTCCGTGTCCTCTCTCTGTGTGCTCCAGTCTCCGTGTTAAATGATGCGAGGGCTAATTCACTTAATCGTTTAATTGTCCACTGCCTTCACCACGACAACGGTGAGATCATCATGCTGATCATGATTTCCGGCAAATTGCTGCACGGCGTTGATGACGCCATCGCGAATTTTTGTGGCGTTGAGTGCAGAGCTGGTTTCCAAAATTTTGGCGACATTCTCTTCGCCGAATTCTTTGCCGCCGTTGCTTTGCGCTTCGGTAACTCCGTCGGTGACAAAGAGAAACACATCGCCCGTCTCATATTGAACCGTCTTCTCCTCCAACTCGGTCGCGAAAACACCGTGATGATCCAAACCGAGTCCCAAACCTTTCGGCGTGATTTTTTCAACGTGTTTGGTTTTGGCGGCATAATGGAACAGCGGCAAATGTCCGGCGCGCGCGAAAACCAACTGCCGCGACGCCGCGTCAAAATCGGCGCCGAGCGAGGTGACGAATGATTTTCTCTCCAAATCCTGGCAGAGCAAATGATTGGCGCGAATAAATAATTCTTTCGGTGACAGCCCGAAGCCGTGCAGCGAGCGCAGAATGCCCTGCACTTTCGACATGTACAGCGCCGCCGAAGTGCCTTTGCCGCTGACATCGCCGACGATGACCCGGATTTCATTGGGCGTGCCGTTGAGATAATCAAAATAATCGCCGCCAACTTCCGTCGCCGGTATCGAGATGCCGGCGATATCGAGGCCGTCAACTTGCGGCGTTTGTTGCGGCAAAGAAGCGAGTTGAATCCGGCGCGCAATCGCCAGCTCATGCTTCAAGCGTTCCTGCTCGGCCAGCTCTTCATATAAAAACGAATTTTCAACGGCAACCGAAGCTTGCTTCGCGGCGGCAGTGAGAAATTCCAAATCTTCCTGATAAAACGGCGTCTCCGAGCGTTTCTCGCCGATGAGCAAAGCGCCGACGAGTTTTTCCTTGGAACGAATCGGAACGACGTGACGAAAGCTGCGCTGACGCAAGGTTTGTTTCAAGCCGTTCGGCAGATAATCGACGCTGAAACGCGCTTCGCTGCGGAATTGCTGCAAAACTTCAAGCAGCCTGTCGTCAATTTTTAAACACAATTCTTCCCAATCGGCGCCATCGAATCCATAAGCTTCACGGCAGCAGCAGGCTTTCTGATTGCGAAAAAATAACACGCCGGCAGATTTCAAATGCATCAAGTGCGAAAGTTTTTGCACCATGCCGCGCGCAATATCGACCATGCTCAGCTTATTCGCCATCACATCGGCGAGCTCGTTGGCGGCGCGGCGATAATCATATTGCGTGCGGTGATATTTTTTGTCCAGCCAGCGTTGCCCGAGTTTGCCAAACTTCCAGAATCCAAAACTCAACGCAATGGCGATCATCATCAAGAGGCCTTTTTCAAGCGGTTCGCGTTCTTCCGGCAGCATCGGCTCATCGAGAACTTCAATCGAGCTGCCGGTAAAATGCAAATTGGGCAGCGCCAAATCGAGCCTGGGAAGGATGGCGAAAACGAATATGGTCAGCTTGATCACACCTGCCCACCAGATCAACGAGATGATCGAATATTGAATATTGCGGCGAACGCGCAAATCCATCTCTAAAAGCCGGTAACGGCCGATGGTGTAAAGATAGGCCAATGGAATCAGCGCCAGCAAAATGCCGGTATAGCCGCCCTCCGCGCGTTGATCGCCGTTGGCCAGAATGATGAAACTGATGATGCCGGCGATCGCGCTCGTCCATTTGATGACGCGACCCAGCTTTTTATGTTCGGCTGTCGCCTGTTTGCGATATAGGAAATGGACGACGGCAGAATAAAGCAACAACACGACTGCGCCAATACCGATAAATTGCTCGAGCGACCAGAAGGCGGCGGCAAGAAACGCCAGCCCAGCTATGGTGTAAAGACCATAACGAATCCACGGCCTAGCCAGAAGCTCCGGCCGTTCTTTGGGAAAATAAAAACCGCTGTGAATCCACACCGCGATCCCCAGGAAGGTGCTGAGCGCCAGGGTAAGATTGCGCACGATAGCAAAGCTGTTGAAGACGGCTTCGCGCCGAAGCATCACCACGGTCATAAAAAATCCGATGAGCAAAAGTGCCAGTCCCGACAGGCGCGCGGCATTGATCTCGGCGCGCTGCAACGCAATGAAAACTCCCGTGCCGGCGAACAACAATCCCGCGAGGCAAAGAATGAGCAGTGGAATGGCCACGCCGAATTTGGCGAGCTTGACGTGCAGGGTCACGGTTTGATTGTTGCGAATCACGTCGTAAGCAATGGCTTTGCCAACCTGGCCGCGCCGCAAAATGGCATCGGCTTCAAAGGCCGCATTGGCATAATCTTTCAACTCCTGGCCGTTGATGCGAAAAATCAAATCGCCGACTTTCATGCCGGCGCGATCCGAAGCGCCGTCCTTGAAAACGTCGGTGACACGCGCGGTCGGCGGCAGGAGTCGATAGAAGCTGTCGGGCAGCGCCGATTTTGTCATTCGATACGTCTCAGCCCGGCCTTCCGACGGACGCAATATTCTCAACTCGAAAGTTGAATCATTTTTCAGTTCGGCAAACGTTTTCGACGCCGAGCGGTCGGGAGAGAGACGTTCTTCATTCACATTCAGCACGATGTCGCCCACCTCTATGGAGTCGCCAAAATTTTCAGAGCCGTCATGATCATCCCGGCGGGCGGGAAAACTTTTAATGATATAAACGTTGGTTGCGGTAGTGTTAAACCAATTCTCATCGGTTGGCACGCTGGCATAACGATAAAAATTAATCGCCCCGATGGCGGAAAAATAGGCGACTAAAACGCCGAGCAGCAGGCGAAACAATTGCGGGTGATCGTCAAAATAAGCCATAATCGTTACTTGCTAATTTGTGCAAAAGCAGCAGTGCAAAATTAAGGTTCTATACGTTGTTCAATGTAATTTGTTTTTGGCTGCAACGCAATTTAATTCTTGCATCGTGTTTACGGAATTTTTATTATATTGTTGGCTATGAAACTCGATCTTCACGTTCATATTCGTCGTCATTTTCGCCTGGAAGATATTCGCCGGGCGGTGAAAGCGCGAGGACTGCACGGTATTGCGGTCACGAATTTTCATAATGTCACGCTGGCGCGTTATCTGCGCGAGCGAATCGAGGATCTCCTCATTATCATCGGCCAGGAAGTTGAGAGCCGGGCCGGGCATATTCTGGCGATCCATATCGCAGAAAAAATTCCGGATGCGCTGGCGCCGGAAGAGACGATTCGGCAAATTCACGGCCAGGGCGGAATGGCAATTCTGGCGCATCCGTATCTGGGCTGGAATTCGATTTTGCCGCACGGCCGAACGCGCCATCTCGCTTTCGACGCCGTGGAGGCGTTTAATTATCGCGCCGGACCCATGCTCTATCCGAATTTTTTGGCGCAACTGGGTTGGCGCCATTTGCCGTGGCCCGGCGTCGCCAACACCGATTCCAAAGAGCTGGCAACGATTGGCCGCTGTTACAATGAAGTTCCGGTCAAGCCGGCAGCGCGATATTCGGCTGAGGTTGCAGCCAACCTCATTCCACAAATTCTTCATTGCCTCCGCCAGGGGGAAATCCGGCGACACGAAGAATGGCAAATGCCGAGCTGGACCTGGTTCGGACACCACGTTTCGCATTTGCTTTTGCCGCAGAAGTATTACCGCTGTTTTTATTGCGGCGATAACCTCGTCTTCAAACTTATTTCACGCACCTGCACCTGCTTGCAGTGTGGACGGCGGCAGTCGCGCCATACGCGCTGCGTTCGCGGCCATTATGTTTGCAATTCCTGCCGCACTCAGCAGGCGCTGGAAACGCCGGGGTTTTTGACTTATCGAGAAAAGCTGGAAGGGAAAGCGCATGAAGAAATTTCGTGATAAAAGAAAAAAAATTTTCAATTTTTTTTTTAAGCTTTATGCGCTTAGTATCATTTTGATCGTTCTCACAACCATGTCTGGATTCCATCAAAATTGCGCGACCATGCCGGATCAACAACCAATGCAAGCTGCAAACAACGGCCGGTGGAGCGAAGATCAAATCATCGACATTCACGCGCACATCGGCTCCTACCAGGGCTACGATTTGAGCACGCCGACGCTTTTGGACAATCTCGAGCGCTACGGCATTCGGCTGGCGTTGATTTCCAACATCGACGGCGCGGCGCTGCCGGGGACGACGCTGAATCTCGATGAGATCGCCGCCAATCAAGCGACGGTCGAGCAGGTGCGCCGCTATCCCGATAAATTGCGCGGCCTGGCGTGGACGCGGCCAACCGATGGTTCGCCGGAAAAAGTCGAGCCGTTTCTGCGCGAATCGATTGCAAGCGGTTCCGGCCGGCGGGTGTTTGTGGGCATAAAATTTCATCCGGATATGAACCACTTCCCTGCCGACGATCCGCGTGTCGACGGTTATTTGCGGCTTTGCGAAAAATATCAATTGCCGGCGGTGTTTCACTGCGGCAGCGATGGCACTTCGAATTCAGCGCCGCAGAAAATTTACGCGGCGGCGCGGCGGCATCCGGTGGTGCCGGTCATTTTGTATCACATGGGTTTTCTTGGGCCGCATGGTTCGGCGATCGCCGTGGTCAAGGCCGCGCTGGCGAAGGGCGAGGCGCAATTATATCTCGAAACTTCGCAAGCCGATCCGGCCGAAGTTTTGCGCGCGATCAAAGAGCTCGGCAGCTCGCGCGTGTTGTTCGGCAGCGATGCGACTTATTATGGCAAAGAGCATTACCGGCATTATGAAATCATGCTGGCGCGATTGAAAAACGAGCTGGCTGCCGAAGATTTTATCAGAGTGGTTCGCGGCAACGCGGAAAAATTGTTCCCGCTGCATTTATAACGCGCGGAGGCAAAATTCATTGTGCGATGAAAAAAGATAATTTAAAAATGCGCGCCGAATCCGACAAAGCTCGCGCCGGCAAGCGCCGGTCAAACCAGCGCGTTTCGCAAAAAATCATCAACCAGGCCGCCGATGCGGTGATTGCCTTCGATGAAAATTTGGTCGTCACGTATTGGAATCCGATGGCCGAAAAAATTTATGGCTGGACCAGAGAAGAAGTTTTGGGCCAATCCCTAAAAAAGATCGTGCGGTCTGAAGTTGTCGAAGCCGATCTGGCAAAACGCTTCGAGCCGTTGACGCCAGGCGGGATTTCCCACGGTGAAACCATTCATTATCACAAGAACGGCCTGGCCATTTATGTCGAAAGCCGCGCGGCGGCGCTGAAGAATCCCGAGGGAAAAATTACCGGTTATGTTGCGGTTAACCGCGATATTACCGACCGCAAGCAGGCCGAGGAAAAAATCCGGCAAAATGCTCTCCGCTTGCAATTGTTGAATGAGCAAGAGCGCGCCTCGCTGGCGCAGCGCGTGCAAGAACGCACGGCGGAATTATCCCGCGCCAACTTCTTCTTGCAGACCCAGATCGCCGAGCGCAAACAGGCCGAAGAAACTTTACGGGCGGCGCAAACGCATCTTCAGATCGTCACCGACGCCATGCCCGTCGTCGTCACTCGCTGCAGCCGGGATCTAACTTATTTGTGGGTCAGTAAGTCATGTGCAGAATTGCTCAAGCGGCCCGTTGACGAGATCGTTGGCCGTCCGATTGTGGAAATACTCGGCCGTGAAGCGTTCGATCATCTGATGCCGCAATTTCAGCGCGCGTTGTCAGGAGAAAAAGTTTGCTTTGAGCAGGAGGTTAATTATCAAGGCGTGGGACGCCGGTGGGTCAACGCCACCTACACGCCAACCTTTGATGCCGCGGGCGTCCCCGACGGATGGGTGGCGGTCGTTGTTGACATCACCGAACGCAAACACATGGAAGACGAAGTCCGCCGGTTCAATACGGAATTAGAAGCGATGGTGGCCGAGCGCACGCAAAGACTTGAAAACGAAATCAGCGAGCGCAAAAAAGCGGAAGAGGAAATACGCCAACATGCGGCGCGGCTGCGCATTTTGGATGAATTTTCCGAAGCCCTGGTCGCTGCCAGGCCCGACCCTTCCACGCTCTTGAACATCGTCGTGCAGTGCGTCGCTGAATTGATCGGCGAGGCATGCTCCATCAACCTGCTTTCGGAAGATCGCCAGTGGTGGAAACAGGTGGCGGTTTATCATCCGGATCCGGAGATGCGCCAGATCGCGCAAGAGTTGGCGTCGTCGTCGCCTTTGCGCGCGGAGCAAGGTCTCAGCGGCCGCGTGCTGCAAACCGGCGAAGCGGTGATTCTGGCCGACGTTTCACCGGAGCAGATGCGCGCGACGGTCAACGAGAAGTATTGGCCGTACCTCGACCGTTACGTTATTTTCAGCAACCTGGCAGCGCCGTTGCGCGTGCAAGGCCGCATCGCCGGCACGCTGGTGGCGCGCTACCAGCCTGGAAAACCTTTTACCGAGGAAGATCGCATCGTGGTGCAGGAGTTGGCCGATCGCACCGCGCTGGCGCTCCAAAACGCGCAACTGTTCGAAGAAGTTCAGCAGGAGCGCATTTTGCTGGCTCAGCGCGTGGAAGAGCGCACCACCGATTTGCGCCTCACCAACGCCGAGCTGATTAGAGCCAACCGCCTGAAAGATGAATTTCTCGCCACCATGAGCCACGAGCTGCGCACGCCGCTCAACTCCATTCTCGGCATGAGCGAAGCGCTGCAAGAGCAAATTTATGGCGCCATGAACGAGAGGCAATTGCGGGCGTTGCGCAACGTCGAGGAAAGCGGGCGCCACTTGCTGGCGCTCATCAACGACGTGCTCGACCTTTCCAAAATCGCTGCGGGAAAAATCGATTTTGAGATCGGCGTGGTTCCGGTCGAAGCGATCTGCCGGGCCAGCTTGCGGTTGATCAAAGAAATGGCGCACAAAAAACAGCTCAGCGTCGACTATGAATTCAACAACGCCGTTATGACCGTGTGCGCGGATGAGCGCCGCCTTAAGCAGATTTTGGTAAACCTGTTCAGCAATGCCATCAAGTTCACGCCCGCTGGCGGAAAAATCGGCCTGGAAGTGCGCAGCGACGCCGAACGAAATCTGGCGCATTTCAGCGTCTGGGACACCGGCATCGGCATTGCGGCGGAAGACATTCCCAAATTGTTCCAGCCTTTCTCACAATTGGACAGCGGTCTCAATCGCGAATATAGCGGCACCGGCCTGGGATTGGCACTGGTGCAGCGCATGGTCGAGATGCAAGGCGGCAGCGTTTCCGTCGAGAGCGCGCCGGGCCAGGGCAGCCGCTTCACGGTTTCGCTGCCGTGGCACGAAGCGCAAAATGTCGCCGGCGATGCCGAAAGAAGGAGTACGTGAATAGAGAAACTCTCCCAATCACAGTTTTTTGAAAAGTGAATAGAAATTGTCATGCTCGCGGGCAGGCGAGCAACCAATAAAACCCACTTTCCCACACCCGCAACCTCGAAAAGTGTTTCGAGGTTTTCCCCGTTAAGACGGCGAGGTTCACGCTATCGCCGTCCAATTAAATTTTTTGGTATAATTTAGCCAGGTGAACTCGGAACAAAAGCGCACGCAAAGACGCAGAGACGCAAAGATTCGCAAAGTTTTTCTTCGCGTAACCTTTGCGGCTTTGCGTGAAAGTTTTTGCTTTTTTTGCACAGATTTCACTATTTAACGGACTACCGGCAAGTCGTCACGTTTTTGAGAGAAATCATCGACGCGAGAGAATGACAACAACGAAAAGATTATGGCTGGGTTTCGGCACGCTGGTCTTGCTGCTCATTGCTATCGGCGTCACCATCGTCATCTTTTTGCGACCTCAAAAGTTTTTTAAACCTGGGCGCGCAGCTCGATTATCTTCTCGACGAGGGAATTCAGAGGGTGGCCTATTCTGATCTGGAAGCCGCGAAAGCCTCGGCGCATCAAGGCATTAATTTTATTTTTACCGCGGTTTTGTTCATGCTGATCGCCGGCCTGTTGATCGGTGCCGGCACGGCATTTACCGCCGGCCGGGGAATCGTGAAAGCCGAGAAAGCCTTGCAGGTTACACTTTCCAGTATCGGTGACGCGGTGATTGCCACGAACCCGAAGGGCAAGGTGACCTTTTTAAATCCCGTAGCTCGGGCCTTGACCGGCTGGCGAGAAGAAGAGGCCATCGGGAAATCTTTGGAAACCATTTTCAACATCGTCAACGAAAAAACCCGCCAGCCGGCCGAAAATCCGGTCAATATGGAGCGATTGTTTCGGCCATTCGTGCAGCTTGACAGCGCGCTGGCGCGGCAGCACGAGGGCACCGGGCTCGGTCTGGCGTTGGTGCAGCGTCTGGTCAAATTTACGCCGTCCGGCGGCATGAACGGACTTGATTTGCGTCCGGCTTAATTCACATGAATATTCAAAAAATTTGTGAAGAGCATTTGCAGGGGCGTTATCAGCTCGAGGTGATCGACGTTTACCAACAACCCACTCTTGCCAAAGGCGAGCAAATCATCGCCGCGCCGACTTTGATCAAACATCTTCCCCTGCCGCTGCGAAGATTTGTCGGCGACATGTCGGATACCGAGCGCATTTTGCTGGGGCTGTATTTGAGGCCGATGGGCGGTACAACGGCGAGTCAGAATAAGAATAAAACCTAAATTGAGCGATTTATTTTATGTCTTTGAGAACGCAATCCCAAAACCCCATCGGAGTGAAATGTCACAACAAAGAACTTTTTTTCTGATAAATCTTTTGTACTTTGTAAAGGAATTATTTTGAAGGAGCATTCAATGACCACCACACTCAAGAATAAAACCACGCGCCGCAACGGGCGGCTGGTTAAGCAAAACGGCGGGTCCACCCTGCTCGCGGCCTCGGAAACTCCGGCGATGCGGCGGCTGCTGCGCGGCCTGACCAACGTGCAGCAAGGAAATTTCTCGGTGCGTTTGCCGTCTGATTGGACCGGCATCGAAGGAAAAATCGCCGATGCGTTCAACGACATTGTTGCGGCCAATGAAAGAATGTCCAAAGAGCTCAAGCGCGTCAGCCGCGCCGTCGGCAAGCAGGGCCGAATCGATCAGCGCGCGACGTTTGGCTCGGGCAGCGGCGCCTGGCACGGCATGGAAGAATCGGTCAACTCGTTGGTCAACGATTTGGTCTGGCCGACGATCGAAGTGACGCGCACGATCGGCGCCGTGGCCAAAGGCGATCTCGGCCGCACCATGAGCCTGGAGCGCGACGGCCAATTTCTTGAGGGCGAATTTTTGCGCTCGGCCAAAATCGTCAATATGATGATCGCGCAGCTCGGTATCTTCACCTCGGAAGTGACGCGCGTGGCGCGCGAAGTCGGCACTGAAGGCAAGCTCGGCGGCCAGGCCCAAGTCCGTGACGTCAGCGGCGTCTGGAAGGATTTGACGGAGTCAGTGAATTTGATGGCCGGCAATCTCACCGCGCAAGTTCGCAACATCGCCGACGTGACTATCGCCGTGGCCAACGGCGATCTTTCAAAAAAAATTACCGTTGACGTGCGCGGCGAAATTTTGCAATTGAAAGAAGCCATCAACACCATGGTCGATCAACTGCGTTCCTTTGCCTCGGAAGTGACGCGCGTGGCGCGCGAAGTCGGCACCGACGGCAAGCTCGGCGGCCAGGCCATCGTTCCCGGCGTCGCCGGTACCTGGAAGGATTTGACCGACAACGTGAATTTCATGGCGAGCAATTTGACCGCGCAAGTGCGTAACATCGCCGAAGTGGCGACGGCCATTGCCAGTGGCGATCTCTCCAAAAAAATTACTGCCGACGTCCGCGGCGAAATTCTAGAGTTGAAAGAAACCATCAATACCATGGTCGAGCAACTTCGCGCCTTTTCTTCGGAAGTCACGCGCGTGGCGCGCGAGGTCGGCACCGACGGCAAGCTTGGCGGCCAGGCGCAAGTTCCGGGCGTGGCCGGCACCTGGAAAGATTTGACCGACAATGTCAATTCGATGGCCGGCAACTTGACGGCGCAAGTCCGCAACATCGCCGAGGTTGCCACCTCGATTGCGCGCGGCGATCTTTCCAAAAAAATTACCGTCGATGTGCGCGGTGAAATTTTGCAATTGAAGGATACCGTCAACACGATGGTGGATCAATTGAACGGCTTCGCTTCGGAAGTGACACGCGTGGCGCGCGAAGTCGGCACCGATGGCAAGCTCGGCGGCCAGGCGCAAGTTCCGGGCGTCGCCGGCACCTGGAAGGACTTGACGGATAACGTGAACTGGATGGCGGGTAACTTGACGGCGCAAGTGCGCAACATTGCCGAAGTCGCCAGCGCCGTAGCCCGCGGCGATTTGTCCCGCAAAATCACTGTCGACGTCAAAGGCGAGATTCTGGAATTGAAGAATACGCTGAACACGATGGTCGATCAGTTGAACGGCTTCGCTTCGGAAGTGACGCGCGTGGCGCGCGAAGTCGGCACCGATGGCAAGCTCGGCGGCCAGGCGGAAGTTCCGGGCGTTGCCGGCACCTGGAAGGATTTGACCGACAACGTGAATTTCATGGCGAGCAATTTGACCGCGCAAGTCCGCAATATTGCCGAAGTGGCGACGGCGGTGGCCCGCGGCGATTTGTCCCGCAAGATCACCGTTGAAGTGAAAGGTGAAATCCTCGAGTTGAAGAATACCCTTAACACGATGCTGGATCAGTTGAATGCTTTTGCCGCCGAAGTGACGCGCGTGGCGCGCGAAGTCGGCACCGACGGCAAGCTCGGCGGCCAGGCCGTGGTGAAAGGCGTCGGCGGCACGTGGAAAGATTTGACCGACAGCGTCAATTCCATGGCCAATAATTTAACGGCGCAGGTGCGTAACATTGCCGACGTAACCATTGCGGTGGCGAACGGTGATCTTTCCAAAAAAATCACCGTTGACGTGCGCGGCGAAATTCTCGAACTGAAAGAGACCATCAACACGATGGTGGATCAGTTGAACGGTTTTGCTTCGGAAGTGACGCGCGTGGCGCGCGAGGTCGGCACCGACGGCAAGCTCGGCGGTCAGGCGCAAGTTCCGGGCGTCGCCGGCACCTGGAAGGATTTGACCGACAACGTCAATTTTATGGCGAGCAATTTGACCTCGCAAGTGCGCAACATTGCCGAAGTGACGACGGCCGTGGCCCGCGGCGATTTGTCGCGTAAGATCACGGTTGAAGTAAAAGGTGAAATCCTCGAGTTAAAGAATACCATCAACACGATGGTTGATCAGTTGAACGCTTTTGCGGCGGAAGTCACCCGCGTGGCGCGTGAAGTTGGAACCGACGGCAAGCTCGGCGGACAGGCCGTGGTGCCGGGCGTTGCCGGGACGTGGAAAGATTTGACCGACAACGTCAATTCGATGGCGAGCAACTTGACGGCGCAGGTCCGCAACATTGCCGACGTGACCATCGCCGTGGCAAACGGCGATTTGTCGCGAAAAATCACCGTTGACGTGAGCGGCGAAATTCTCCAATTAAAAGAGACGATCAACACGATGGTCGAGCAGTTGCGCTCATTCGCTTCGGAAGTAACGCGCGTGGCGCGTGAAGTTGGAACCGATGGCAAGCTCGGCGGACAGGCCGTGGTGCCGGGCGTCGCCGGGACGTGGAAAGATTTGACCGACAGCGTCAACGCGATGTGCGGCAACTTGACGGCGCAGGTGCGCAACATTGCGGAGGTGACGACGGCGGTGGCGAGCGGCGATTTATCGCGCAAGATCACGGTTGACGTTAAAAGTGAAATCCTCGAGTTAAAGAACACCATTAACACGATGGTGGAGCAATTGCGTTCTTTCGCCTCGGAAGTCACGCGCGTGGCCCGCGAAGTCGGAACTGACGGCAAGCTCGGCGGACAGGCCGTGGTGCCGGGCGTCGCCGGAACCTGGAAAGATTTGACCGATAACGTCAATTCGATGGCGAGCAATTTGACGGCGCAAGTCCGCAATATTGCCGACGTGACCATCGCGGTGGCGAACGGCGACCTTTCACGCAAGATCACCGTTGATGTGCGCGGCGAGATTTTGCAGCTCAAAGAGGCGATCAACACCATGGTCGAGCAATTGCGCTCATTCGCTTCAGAGGTGACGCGTGTGGCGCGCGAAGTCGGAACTGACGGCAGGCTCGGCGGACAGGCGGTCGTGCCGGGCGTCGCTGGAACGTGGAAAGATCTCACCGACAGCGTCAACGCCATGTGCAGCAATTTGACCGCGCAAGTTCGCAACATCGCGCAAGTCACGACGGCGGTGGCACGCGGCGATTTATCGCGCAAGATTACGGTCGACGTCAAAGGCGAAATTCTTGAGTTAAAGGACACCATGAACACGATGGTGGATCAGTTGAATGCCTTTGCGGCGGAGGTGACGCGTGTGGCGCGCGAAGTCGGCACCGATGGCAAGCTCGGCGGCCAGGCCCAGGTTCCGGGAGTTGGCGGCACCTGGAAAGATTTGACCGACAGCGTCAACGCCATGTGCGGTAACTTGACGGCGCAGGTGCGCAATATCGCCGAGGTGACGACGGCGGTGGCGCGCGGCAATTTGTCGCGCAAAATCACCGTGGACGTCAAAGGCGAAATTCTCGAGTTAAAGAATACCATTAACACGATGGTGGATCAGTTAAACGCTTTTGCGGCGGAGGTGACGCGCGTGGCGCGCGAAGTCGGCACTGAAGGCAAGCTCGGCGGCCAGGCGCAAGTCAAAGGCGTGGCCGGCACCTGGAAAGATTTGACCGACAATGTGAATTTGTTGGCGGCAAATTTGACCACCCAGGTGCGCGCCATCGCCGAAGTGGCCACTGCCGTGACGCAGGGCGACTTGACGCGTTCGATTCAAGTTGAGGCGCGCGGCGAAGTGGCCCGGCTCAGTGACAACATCAACGCCATGATCCAAAACCTGCGCGGCACGACCGAGCAAAACACCGAGCAGGATTGGCTCAAAACCAATATCGCCAAATTCACCCGGATGATGCAGGGACAGCGCGATCTGGTGACGGTCGGTCAAATGTTGCTGTCCGAATTGGCGCCGCTGGTCAACGCGCAGCACGGTGTGATGTATCAAATGAGCGCCAGCAATGGCGCGCCGAGGCTGGCCATGCTCGGGAGTTATGCGCGCGGCGAGGAGCACGAATCGATCGAGGAGTTCCGCCTCGGCGAGGGTCTCGTCGGCCAGTGCGCGGTGGAGAAACGCCGCGTGCTGCTGAACGAAGTGCCCGACAATTATATTCACATCAGCTCGGGCCTGGGCAAAACCAAGCCGAGCAGCATCATCGTGCTGCCCGTGCTGTTCGAGGGCGAAACCAAAGCCGTCATCGAGCTGGCCTCGCTGGCGCAATTCACCCAGACGCATTTGACGTTTCTCACGCAATTGACCGAGAGCATCGGCATCGTTTTGAATACCATCGAGGCGACGATGCGAACCGAAGGCTTGTTGCAGCAATCGCAAAAGCTGGCGGCGGAGCTGCAAGCCCAGCAAAAAGAATTGCAGCAAACCAATGAAGACCTGGCGCAAAAGGCCCAGCAATTGGCCGAGCAAAACGTCGAAGTCGAGCGCAAGAATAAGGAAATCGAGCAAGCTCGCCACGCGCTGGAAGAAAAGGCCGCGGAGCTGGCATTGACCTCCAAATACAAATCCGAGTTTCTCGCCAACATGTCGCACGAGCTGCGCACGCCGCTCAACAGCATTCTCATTTTGGGCCAGCAGTTGGGTGAAAATCCCGACGGCAATCTTAATCCCAGGCAGGTCGAATTTGCCAAAACCATCCACGCCGCCGCGGCGATTTGTTGAATTTGATCAGCGACATTCTCGATCTTTCCAAAATCGAATCCGGCACGGTGACGGTCGAGCCGGAAGAAGTGTTGTTCACGAACGTGCGGGATGCGATGGAACGCAGTTTCCGTCATGTGGCTGAGGGCCGCAATCTGGCGTTCAAAATCGAGCTGCCGCCGGATCTGCCGCGCCATCTCATCACGGATTCCAAGCGTCTGTTGCAGGTTTTGAAAAACTTGCTGTCGAACGCCTTCAAATTTACCTCGCAGGGCGAAGTCGTCTTTCGCATGCGGCCGGCGCGCGGCGGTTGGAGTTTAGATCGCTCGGTGCTCAACAACGCCGCCTCGGTGATTGCCTTCGAGGTGAGCGACACCGGCATCGGCATTCCGCCGGAAAAGCAAAAGATTATCTTCGAGGCGTTCCAGCAGGCGGATGCGGGCACCAGCCGGCGTTTTGGCGGCACGGGCCTGGGCCTGGCGATCAGCCGCGAGCTGGCCAATCTTCTGGGCGGCGAAATCCGCCTGGCCAGCGCGCCGAATCAGGGAAGCACGTTTACATTGTATTTGCCGCTCACTTATGCCGGCTCGCCGGTAGTGCGCGAACCGGGGTTGCAATCAACCCATGCTGCGCCGATCATATTGCCCACGCCCAAGTCGGAAGAGGTTCCCGACGACCGCGCCAGCTTGCAGCCGGGCGAGCCTTCCATTCTCATTATCGAAGATGATCCGCATTACGCCAGCGTGTTGCTGTCCGTCGTGCGCGAAAACGGCTTCAAAGGCCTGGTGGCGCAGCGGGGCAATGTCGCGCTGTCGTTGGTGAAGGAATTCAAACCGACGGCGATTACGCTCGATATCTTTTTGCCGGACATGCTGGGTTGGACCGTGTTGAGCCATTTAAAATTGGATCCGGCGACGCGACATATTCCGGTGCAAATCATCACGGTGGAAGAAGAACGCCAGCACGGTTTGGAACGCGGCGCCTTTGCCTATGTGGTGAAGCCACTGACCACCGAAGAGCTGCAAAGCGCGTTTGACCGCGTGCTGAAGTTTGCCCGGCCGCACGTGAAACAGCTTCTGGTGGTGGAAGACAATGAAGTCGAACGGCAAAGCATTATCGAGCTGCTCAACTACGACGACGTCGAAATTACGGCAGTCGGAACCGGCGCTCAAGCGTTGGAAGCGCTGCATGCCAGGCCGTTTGATTGCGCCGTGCTGGACTTGCGGCTTCCCGACATTTCGGGGTTTGAGCTGCTGGAGCAAATCCGGCAAGAACCCGATCTCCGCGAATTGCCGATCGTCGTATTTACCGGCAAAGAATTGTCGGAAGAAGAAGAGATGCAGCTCCGCAAGATGGCGAAGAGCATCATCATCAAAGGCGTGCAATCGCCGGAGCGGCTGCTGGATGAAACCGCGCTGTTCCTGCATCGCGTCACCACGCAATTGCCGGAGGCCAAACAGAAAATGCTGGAGCGTCTGCATCGGACCGACGAGGCTTTGGCCGGCAAGAAGGTACTGGTGGTGGACGATGACGTGCGCAACATCTTTGCCCTCACCAGCCTGCTCGAGCGCCACAGCATGAAAGTGCGGAGCAGTGAAACCGGTCGCGAAGCCGTGGACCTCGTCGAACAAGATCCGGATTTTGACATGGTGCTGATGGATATCATGATGCCGGAAATGGATGGTTATGAAACCATGCGCACCATCCGGCAAAATCCTCGGCACCGGCTGCTGCCCATGATTGCGCTCACCGCCAAAGCGATGAAAGGCGACCGCGAAAAATGCCTTGAAGCCGGCGCTTCGGACTACATCGCCAAGCCGGTGAACACCGAGCAATTGCTGTCGCTCATGCGCGTGTGGCTGCATCGGTAATCGCTTATTCACGATCAAAACTTTCTCCATGACGCTCCGTGAACTCTGTTACTCCGTGTTTGAAAAAACTTTTTGACGGAAATGATCGCAATAAAAATGTTGCGTCACGGGGATGACATAAATATTTTTTGATCTCTGCCTATGGAAAAAGTCAACATCCTGCTGGTGGATGACCAGCCTGCCAAGCTGCTTTCTTATGAAGCGATCCTGGCCGAGCTTGGCGAAAATTTGATTCTCGCCAATTCCGGAAGGGAAGCTCTGCAATCTCTGTTGAAACACGAGGTCGCGCTGATTCTGCTTGACGTCGTCATGCCGGAGATGGACGGATTCGAGACGGCAACGTTGATTCGCCAGCATCCGCGCCTGGAGCAGACGCCGATTATTTTTGTGACGGCGTTGAGCACCTCCGATTTGGATCGGCTCAAAGGGTATGCACTGGGCGCGGTTGACTATGTGTTCGTGCCGGTCGTTCCGGAAATCCTGCGCGCCAAGGTGGTGGTGTTCGTGGAGCTGTATCGCAAACGCCAGGAATTGCAAAATCTGAATCGAACCCTCGAGCAGCGCGTGATCGAGCGCACCAGACAACTCGAAGAGGCCAATCAGCAGCTTGAAAAGGACATTGCCGAACGCAAGCGCGCTGAAGCCGCGCTGCGCGACAGCGAGGATCGCTTTCGCAAACTTGCCAATGCCGCGCCGTTAATCGTTTGGACCGCGGCGCCGGATGGCACGCTCACGTTTGCCAATGATCAATGGCTGAAATTCTGCGGTCTTGAGCTGCAGGAAAATATCAAACATTGGCCCGAACTGGTGCTGCATCCGGATGATCGCGAGCGTTGCCTCAACTAGTGGGCACAGGCGATGCAGGAGGGCAATGATTATGAGATCGAGGTGCGCAACCGGCGCTATGATGGCGAATACCGCTGGTGCATAACGCGCGCCGTGCCGGTGCGTGAGGCGGGAGGTCGCATTACCGCCTGGTATGGAACGACCACCGACATTCACGAGCGCAAACGCGCCGAAGAAGAGGTGCGCGCCGCCAATTTCGAGCTGGCGCGCGCCAACCGCCTCAAAGATGAATTTCTCGCCAGCATGAGCCACGAGCTGCGCACGCCGTTGAATGCGATTCTGGGTTTGTGCGAAGCCATGCAAGAGCAAATTTATGGACGGCTCAATGAAAAACAACTAACGACTTTATCCAGCATCGATGAGAGCGGACGCCACTTGCTCGAGCTGATCAATGACATCCTCGATCTCTCCAAAATTGAGGCGGGCAAGCTGACATTGGAAATCGTGCCGGTCGCGGTCGAGCCGGTCTGCCAGGGCAGCCTGCGGTTGATCAATCACCTCGCCCAAAAAAAACGGCTCAAAATTTCTTCAACGATTGACAGCGCGGCGACGGTTATTAACGTCGACGAACGGCGCTTGAAACAAATTCTGGTCAACTTATTGAGCAACGCCGTGAAGTTTACTCCGGAAGGCGGCGCCATCGGCCTCGAGGTAGTTGGCGAAGCTGAACAAGGAAAAATGCAATTTACCATCTGGGATATCGGCATCGGCATTTCATCAGATGACATCGCGCGGTTGTTTCAACCATTCGTGCAGCTCGATGCCGGGTTGGCGCGGCAATATCCGGGCACCGGCCTGGGTTTGGCGCTGGTACGACGCTTAGTCGATTTGCACAACGGCGGCATTGCGGTGGAAAGCGAACCGGGAAAAGGCAGCCGGTTTACCGTTTCGCTTCCCTGGCAAGCCTCCGCCGATTCAATCACCACAGCCGAAGTCGTCTCGCCCAATCGGCCGGCGATTCACCGGGCATTAATCGTCGAAGAATCTTCCACGTCTTTTGCTCAACTTGAACGCTACCTGAACGAGTTGGAGGTGGAAACGATTTTGCATCCGCACGCCGGCGGCATTATCGAAAAAACCGTCGTGGTTCAGCCGAACGTTATCATTCTGGACCTCCCTCACTCTGATTCATTGAGCTGGCAGGCGCTGGCGCAACTGAAGGAAAACACACTGACCCAAAACATTCCGGTGCTCGTCATCTCCAGCGCGGGTGATCGCGGCCGCGGCCTGTCTCTGGGCGCCGCCGAATATTTGGCCAAACCGATTTCCCGCGGACGCCTGGCCAGGGCTTTGCGCCGGATCGCCGAGCCGGAACCAGCGCCAGGCCTGGTTCCTAAAAATCACTCCGGCGTTGAATCGTCATTAATTCTACTGGTGGAAGACAACGAAAACAGCCTTCATACTTTGTCCGATTACTTGTTGGCCAAAGGGTTTCGCGTCGTGTCGGCGCGGACCGGCAGCGAGGCCATCGCGCACGCGAAAGAAGAACGGCCCCAGGCGATTCTCATGGATATTCAAATGCCGGGCATGGACGGCTATGAAGCGACGCGGCGGATTCGGGCCGACGCCGAGCTCCACGCCATTCCCATTATTGCGCTAACCGCGCTGGCCATGCCGGGAGATCGCCAACGATGCCTGGACGCCGGCGCCAATGACTACATGAGCAAACCGATCAGCTTGAAGGATCTGGTTGCAGCGATAGAAAAGCAGTTAAATACAGGAGAAGGAATCCCATGAAAGCCACGAGCACCATTCTTATCGTTGACGACGAACCGGTTGGCCAACAAACCCTGGAAGCGCTGTTGCTTCCGCTCAATTATCATTTGGCTTTTGCGAGCAACGGCGCCGAAGCGCTTGCCGTAGCGGCGGCGCTCATTCCGGATCTGATCTTGCTGGATGTGATGATGCCGGCGATGGACGGTTACGAAGTTTGCCGCCGGCTGCGCGCTCATCCGCGTCTCGCTGACGTGCCGATCATCATGATTACGGCGCTCGACGATCGCGACTCGCGCGTGTACGGCCTCCAGGCCGGAGCGGACGATTTTATCGCCAAGCCGTTTGATCGCGTTGAGCTGCGAGCCCGCATCCAAACCATCACCCGGCTCAACCGTTATCGCCGGTTGCTCTTTGAGCGCGCCAAATTTGAATGGGTGGTGGAACAGGCCGATGATGGCTACTTGATCGTGAGCGAGAGCGACAACATACTCTATATTAATGCGAAAGCCCGTCTTTATCTTGGCCTGGCTGAGAGCGTGCCCGAGACCGTCGCCGAAACTTTTTTGGCATTGGCGCGCCAACAATACCGCTGCGAGCCGCAAGGCGCCTGGGTGGAATGGCCGCGTATAGCGGTCAACACCGCCTCCTCGTCGCGTTATCTCATGCGGCCCGAGTCATCGACTGCCAACGCTTTTTGGCTGCAGGTAGATGTCTTGAATATTCCCACCGAATCCGCCGCGGCCAGCCGGCTCGTCCGTCTGCGTGACGTCACCACGCAAAAAGCCTTGCAGCGAGATATCTGGCAATTTCACGCGATGATTTCTCATAAGCTGCGCACGCCGATGATGGGCATGTTGAACGCGCTCTATTTATTGGCGCGCGACGTCTCCCTCCTGTCGCCAACCGAAATTACCGAAATCGCTCAAATCGCCTTTCAAACCACGCAGCGCTTTCATCAAGCGGTCGAAAAAATTTTGCAATATTTAAACGCGCCCCTGCTGACCCGGCACGGCGCCGGGCTGAAACTGGCGCAATTCCCGGAGATGGTGGCCGTCATCGCCGCCGAATTGGAATTGAAATCCGTCTCGGTGTCCAATCAGAATGAAACCGCCAATGTTCAGATCATGTTCGCCAGGCAGGCGATGGAATTAGTCATTCATGAGCTTTTAGAAAATGCCAAAAAATTCCATCCCACTCAGGCGCCGCACGTCGAGATTACCGTATCTATTTCGAACCAAAAGGAAGCTTCCATCAAAATTACCGACGACGGCATGAATCTTTCGCCGCAGCAATTAACGCAGATTTCGCGGCCATATTATCAGGCCGAAAAGCAGTTGACCGGCCAGGTCGCCGGCATGGATTAGGCCTGGCGATGGTGGCCTCGTTGTTATGGGAAGCCGGCGGAAATTGCCGAATTTACAACCGCGAGGGCCGGCCGGGATTGGTGGTGGAATTGATTTTGCCTCTGGCGGGATAAAAATTTGTCGTCGTGCGGGTTTGACTTTCCCGCAGCATTTTTGTATATTTTTGCAGTTGACTGACTCGGGCGTGCGATGAAAAATCAAGAAAAAGAACATTATTTGCTGGACCTCTCCCGCGATGATATCGTGCCCTATTTTATGTGGGATTATCGCTATACGGTTGGCCAGATCAAGGAGATGCTGGCCGCAGATGACGAAGACCAGCGAATCTGGTTAATGGCGAAAATCATGCGTGACGCGCGCTATAGTGATGTGTGGAAATTTATTTCCCTGAAAGATTTTCTCAAATATCGCGAGCGCCTCATGAATGGACATCTTGGACGCGAAAAGGGATTTTGGCAGTTTATGTATTCGCAATGGCTCAAACATGGTATAGTGAAAGACGCCAATGATTCTCACTCATCTTCAACGTAGTTTTCTAACGGAATTCTTCCATCTTGCCCAGGATTTTTATTTGACAGGTGGAACTGCGCTGAGTGCATTTTACCTGCAGCATCGTCATTCGATAGATTTGGATTTATTCACTCACGACGACGAGGCTTTTCAAAAGGCTGATGATTTGACCATTCAAACCAGCGCGAAACTAAGCGTAAATTGCCAGGCGGTGCGAATCACTTCCTATTTCAAGCACTTTCGGGTTGGCCCCCAGGAGAGTCCACTGACGATTCATTTTTCAAAAGATTATTCCGCTCACATCAAACCGCCGAATCATTTTGACGAAATTCTTGTTGATTCGCTGGAAGACATCACCGCCAACAAAATCTGCGCCGCCCTGGGTCGCACCGAACTCAAGGACCTGGTCGACCTCTACTTTCTGGACAAAGCCGGATATTCAATTGCCAGTTTTTTCGATATGGCTCGACAGAAAGATGGTGGTTTGGCTTACGAAACGCTTGCCTACACTTTAAGTCAATTCAAGATTTCAGAGATTCCGCCGTTCATGATTAAACCTCTTATGGTCGATGAATTAAGACAATATCGCGACTCAATCATTGATTGGTTGATTAAAAAATCCGCACCTCCTTCACCATAAAAAAATGAAAGCCTCCTGCTCCATCCACTGCAATCCTCTCATCGTCAAATTTCTGGAAAAATCCTTATCTTTCGAATCAACCCCGTGACGCCTTTGACGGTGATTTGAGTCGATTGCAAATTGAAAAACGAAACGCCACTTACCCCCGGGCACTGCGCGTGATTCGTGGCGTTTCGATTTTTGGCTCATGTATCAACAAAAAAGATCTTCACCGCCGGCTCAACGCGAGAGACCGGCGTTACTTCACGTAACATTTGCCCGCGTCTTTTCGCTTTTCCGAGCCGCAGTCCGGGCAGCGCTTGTCTCCGCATAGATAGCAGTAGCGCGTGCCGCATTTGCTGCATTCATAAATCATCATGAAACTTCCGCCGAGTATTCCGCTTTTCGGCTTTTTTTTGCAATTCGGGCATTGGTTGAATGTCGTCATTTTTTTCTCACAATTTTTGTGTTAATGTTAATTTAAGAGTTGCGCTATTTCTGATCTAAAACTTTCACCATCCAATTCTCGCCAACGGCGAGCGCGAGGTCAAATTTTGCGACAATTTTTATGCTGGAATAATGATCCCCGGCCTCGGTAATTCGAGCAATGCCGCAAAATTTTAAAGGATTCGCGCCTTCACTCGGCCGGTAAATATTCAACACCATGCCGGTTTGTAAGCCATCGTTTTGCCCGAGGTTTATAATCACGAGGTTGTTTTCCACTTTCAGGACCAGCGCTCTCAAAAAACTGTGGCGAAATTTCTGCCCCCGCCCTTTCATTTGAATCCGGATTTACTCCATTGAATTTTTGCCGGTGAATGGTATCTTCGGAAGCTCGCGGCGGAATCGTTTCGGCGCGAAGATCGACGGGAAAGGCAGTTGTCACCGGAATTGTGTCATTTAAAGACTTCTGCAAAAGCGCGTCGGGGGCCGCAGATTCGACTTTCGGTTTTTTGCGCTTTGGCGGTTTTCTCGAAGCAGGCGGAATGGCGGCGTGCAATGATTTCGAGACGAACCATTGCCCTCCATTGCCGCCGGCGTCCATATACGTTCCGGCCAGCGATTGCCCGTCATTCGATAATGTGCCGGAAAATGTGTCCAAATAAAAAC
>Ga0247727_10002845_pt1 | contig 39029 bp, 54 predicted proteins | sample WisWelCaveWW1625_FD_202498 | JGI IMG/M metagenome (GOLD analysis project Ga0247727, IMG submission 202498) | Biofilm microbial communities from Wishing Well Cave, Virginia, United States - WW16-25 | ecosystem: Environmental > Aquatic > Deep subsurface > Groundwater > Cave microbial mat | place...
TCGCTGTTGCCGGTTTCGGTCCCCCACCAAACCTCATTCTCCGAGCAATCGTCTTCTGTGTGGTCCTCATGTTGGCAATCCTCATAGGTCTCGCAACGTATGAACGCCTTACCGTTAGGGTATTTCTTGAGCCTTATCACACCATTCCATTCTGAAGACTTCCTTTGGGTTTTTCTTTTGGAGTTGTTGAAGCTCATGCCAAACTGACTTACTATGAGACATTGTTCTGTTTACTCCTCTCGCGTCCGAACCAGAGCCCCTTCCGAAACGTCAAGTTCTTCCTACCCAGATAGGTTTCCCAGCCGAAACTCTGAGCCTCGCGCCAAATCCGTTGCATTGCCTTACTGTCAAGCTTCACTCCCAATCGCTCCCACTCCACGAGTCAATCCCACAGTACACCTTGTCGCGAAGCAAAGTCAACAGATCAGCCGGAGAACCGCGTCCTGATCCGAGAACGATCCAATCAGCCCTAAAGCCCTCCCGAAACGGCCACAGCATAGGCGACATCAGCACAACTTGCCTCCCTGGTTTCTTGCCTCGCAACGCCAACCGTTCCGGTTCAAAGAGCCACAAGCGCACAGAGCCAACCTTGAGTTGACTCATTTTGAAATCAATCTCCGTCTGTCTGAAGGCAAAGCAATCATTTTAGCAATTGTTTCCGGTCCTTCTTCGCATGTTATGCGTATAGCATTGGCTATTGCTGGAACTATACTGGCATCTTCTTCCCATTCATCTTGTATCCAAGTAACAATCTCAAGCCCATTCAAATAGCCGATTGTAATACTGCCCTTTGTGAATGTGATAATATATCCCTTGTTTGTGTTTTTGTATTCTATTGATTTCATGCCTATGCCCCCGAGACCAGAGCCACAAGCCGCTCCGCAAAGCCCGGACCGTAATCAATCCGTTGGTTCGGACCCCCCATGAAATCCTTGAAATCCTTAGCCGTTCTCAGCAAAAAGCCGTAGTGTTTAGCCCCAAACCGAAGGTCCCCAGTGCTGAAGTACCAGATTTGTCCGTGAAGTGTCTCGACAAAGCCCGAGACTTCAAAGTGCCCCACATTAAACGTGATCCGTTTCGCGGCGTCACGAAGCATACGACGAAACTCGGACCGGAACAGCCGACTGAAGGCGACAAACTGCTCAGTCTTACCACTTGAACTTGAACTTTCCCACTCCTCGTCTATCATGTCCAAGAAACTTGAAGCCTTTCTGGTTTCAACTGTCATTGAGACTTTAGAGACTTTGTAGATTTCTTCCAAGTTAGACCGCATCCTCGGCAGCCGCCCCACGGACCCTCAAATCCTCAATCATAGACCCGCAATCACAGAGGTACGAGTTGTCATCGTCAACCTCTAAAACCGCATCAGCTGGAGTACCAATCGAGTACTTGTACAGAGAGGGGTCCCACTTGATAGTCAAACTGTAAGTTTTTCCCACTTCATCCGAAACCAGCACGGCTTTACCACAAGCCGAACAAACAGCCGGTTTAGGCTGAGGGTCATTAGACCCTTTTTGTGCGCTCAATTCTAACGCCAAGAAGTAGTACGACGCATCAGATACTTAAAGTTGTTAACAAATGTTTTGTCGTCAATTTCAGATTTCGGCGGGCGAGCCCCGGCGAGCCCGCCTTATTCTTCAGCGGCTTCAGTAGTCATTATTCTCAATGCTTTCCCCATAGAAATCGTTAACAGGTCATAGGTAAACAGAATTGTTTGTTGTGTTGTTCTGGATTTCAAATTCTTCATTTTCACTCATCTGGTCTAATTTTGTTTGCCCGCTTGAACTCTTGAATGAAAGGGTCCGAGTATCTGGTCCCGTCGAGCCCAATCCAAACCGGAACCTCACCCGTGATTTCGCTGAACTCGTTCATTGAGGGAGCCCGGCTCTTCGAAAACTTCCCATCACGAAACAGCTGATAGGAGTTGTATTCCTCCCTAACCCGCTTGTCGTCCGCTTTGAAGAGTTGACAAATTTTCTGGTAATCGTAAGCGACCGGCTCAACCTGCCAGCGTCCCACAACCATTTCAAGAGCCTTCTTGTTCCGAGTCCTAAAGGTTCGCTTGGTTTCGAGACCCACAGTAATCTGATCCGGAAGAGACTTCATAATTTCCCAGAAGAACTTAAGCTGAGGATGCCAAGCAGACCAACCAGCCGAATGTTCACTCTGATAGTACATCTTACTCCGAGCGATGCGAAGCAAGTCAGACTCGCCCTTCACTTCCAACACAACCGGAAAGACATATTCTTCAGCGGCATCGGCAACATCCCAGTAGTGCCCCGCCAAGTTCTTATCGCTGAAAATCGAATCGGTGTCCATGTAGAAGATGCCCGCGTCCTTCTGTCGAGCCCTATCGAAAACCTGGCTCATCTGCCAGTGAGCCCAAGCCACAATCGCATTATAGCCGACGTAGTTCGTCCGAGCCGACTCGTGAGGGTGACGGAGCCCCATACGCCCAGTCAGAGCATTCATCACCGCCTTGTTGAAACCGATTTCAGTAGGGTTCTTCACACGTCCCGAAATCGTGTCATCGTAAAGCTTCAAGAACTTATGATGAAGCTTGCCCAGAACACCCACTTCCAAAATCGGTTTAGAGCCATAGGCGATTTCGTCCGGGGCAAAGCCCCCACCAAGCTCCACGATTTCAGCCTTAGCCGCCATCAAGTCATAGGTGTGGAACAAGCCGGACCTTGTTCCCGTAACGTAGTAATTGCGCTCATTAGAGCGAACCGGAAGACCCCACAAGTCGTTGGCACTTGTAAAAGTGCCCTTAAGCCAGCCCCACTTACAACCAGTGACCGACTCGAAATCTGTAACTTTGTCAATTTTTTTCGCCTCCTCCTTCTTCAGCGGCTCGACGTAACGAGTCATCAAAGCCCCAGTGTGCAAAACCCCGAGACTATACTGTTTCTTCATGTCATTGTAGAAGTTTCGACCACGAAACTCCCCGTTGATGAAAGCCTCAGAACGCCCCGCGAAGACCGAGTGGTCCCTAAACGAGGAATGCCAAGGGGCGAGAATCGTCTTCTTGCCAAGCCGTTGCCCTACCATCGGTAGTTTGAAGAACTTAGCACTCACAGTGCCGAACGAGTTCAGCCATCGCAATCCGATTTTCTTACCAAGTCCCTTGAAAATCAATTCGTCCAGAAGATACTCAGCCGCCCGAGCCGTCACCTTCGCATCTTGCAGAGCATACTTCGCAAAGTGAGGGCGTTCGCCCAGACTCGGATGTCGGAGCCCCAGAAACAGAGGCTTATCAAACTTGAACAACTCCTCGCCAAAGTGCTTCGAGAGAAACTTCCCCGCGTTCTCAAGACTTGCAAGCTCCTTGCCCATAGTACGGAAAAACGGCTGAACGTCGAAAAGCTGGACTTGGAGTCCATTGGGAAGAGTCAGCCAAGCACGATTAATCTTGTCAGCCTCGGGGTCAAAATTCAAGTCGCCCCCCCAATCCTCAAGGCTCCCGTATTCCGGAGCCAGATTCCAGATGAAAAGCGTGTGGAGAAAAGGGCGAGCCGACACGAATTCGAAGAAACGCTGTTTCTCATCAGCCCAGAAGATATGATTCTCCTCAGCCCCATTAGACAGCGTTATGCAAGTCGTAGCCCCGCCGAACTCGCCCGACAGAAACTCGCTGTCAATCGCCCAACGACGCAAAGTTAAGTCCCAATAATCTCACCTTTCGTAATCCAGTAGTGAGCCCCACAAGACGGACAGATTATACTCGGCTCCACAGTGGCAATCGGGTCATAGTGCAATTCCCCCTCGCCCAAATTACACTTATCCGGGTCACAGCGGTGAGGCTCCGAAGGCTTCAGTTCCCACTCATCCTCAATCTTAACCGTGTGATCCAACATGCCAGCCTCGCCACACTTGAAACAGCGTAAAATCCATTCTTTCTGAAGGCTGTCTTTGCTGCCTATGAGACACTCGTAAAGACACGCATATGGATCATGTTTACCAAGCTTGCCATCATGTGCTTTATGAACCGGGACCCTCATTGTTGGCTCTGAAAATTAGGACAGAGGCAATAGTCCGTTGGTGTGTAACAATATACGGTAGGAAGTTTTCCCGTTCTATGATTAAGCAGTATATGCCCACAGATACACTTCTCGCTTAAAATCTGTGCCGCCTCATCGAGTAAATCGAATAACTTGAGGTTTATAACACGAGCCTTCAATCAAACCAAGCCTCCTCAATTTGTTCCCCCGTCGCCCACCAGTAGAAGACGGGCTTAGAGCCCTTCACGCAACACGCCCTTACAATCGGAAGCCGAGTCCTCTCAGCTTCCTTTAGAACCGCTTCGTCAACAGACTTCGCGAGTAGAGCCCCCGGACTCCAGCTGTCGCTCGACTTCACGTCAATCAAAATAGACCGAGCATTTGGGGTGCTGAAAGAAACCTCTCCGTGTGATTGGAAGCCCTTCGAAGCGTACGCATCGACCCCCCAAGAGCCATAGGACCGCTTCGCAAACCAGCCCCTCTTCTTCAGCCAACTCACCACCGCGTACTCACCACGCCATCCGATTTTCTTAGCCTCCTCTTGAAGCCGCTTCCAGTACAACGGGTCCGCCATCTGCTTGCCCCGAGCCAACTCCTCGATTTTCACGTTGACACGATTGAGAGCTTGAACTTGTTTGTGGAACCCCGTCCGCGTCGTCTTCATGTGTTCAAGAAGTGCACGACGCTTCAAACGCCAACCCCGCAGAGTCTTCGGAGGCGTGTGGTGTCCGGGCATTATTCGACAATCACCCTAATTCGTGTAGTGTATGGACTTTTACCGGTAGCATTAAGAAGACCTCGAAGAAGCTTGGTAAAATGTCGTTCGTCCGCACAAGCAAAACAAGGAAGCCTATATCCATGTCTTCTACATGCCTTGTCAGCCATTCAGAAATCCCCCCTATTACGATTTCCCTCTCCGTATACTTTTACAGCGGCTCTATGTTTAAAGTGAAAGGGTTTACCACCTTTCCTTTTGAGTTCTTTGTAGCATTTATCACAAAGACGTCCCCATGTTTTTCCGTCCGGCATTTCAATATTTCTGGTTGTTGAAGAATGTTTCCCTGGGTAGCCCCCATCGCTATCCCAACGGCCACATCTTTCACAGTCCAACGCACTAAGACCCATTTTTACACCCTCTTGACGCTGAAAGGCGGTCTTTCCGGAGTCTCCGGCTTAGTGCCGTAAAGCCCAAGTCCCGCAGACCAGAAGACGTCATCTGGATTCTTGTACTTCTCGTCGCCCGCTGGATAAAAGTGTATAGTTCCAGCCTCACGCTCCTCAAACTGCTCCGAGTTTAACTCCATGCTTATCACATCCGGGTGTGTCGGAATCCTAACCCGTCCATTCTCCATTAACGAACGCATCCACGACGCCACGTCGCGCTTCTTCGGTTCTGAGAGCGAAATCCCCTCAGCCTTCGGGAAAAACTGGCGGAAGTGCTCAATCTCCCCCTCGCCAGCCGCCCCCAAATCGACCCCCAACCAGACCACGTTGAACTTCGACACGACCTTCTTCAGATGCTCCTCCACCTCACGGTACAAATCGTAGTCCTTCTGAAGCTCCTTCGGCAAGTCGCCAATCCGGTCAAACCGCTTGAAGTAGATCAACCGGTAAATCGTCTTCCCATCCTTCCACGACTCCTCACGCCACACAGTTATCACCGTATACGACTCCTTCTTGCCCAAGTCCACACCGACAAAGTGCCGGTACGCAAAGCCAGTGTCCACCTTCCCATTACGGACACTGAATTCATCAATCATGCCATAGTCCTCCATCACCCGCAACAGAAGCTCCATCCGAAGCCACGCACTCTCCTCGTCGGGCCAGTCACAATCGTTCTCGATTTTGTAGAGATATGGATTGTTCATCTTCTGCTTCACAAGCCAAGCCTGATCCGCGTTAGGACAATCAATCGAGCGGATTTTCGCCTTCCAGTAATCCGGGTCCATGTAAGCCGAGCGAAACGGGTGATTCCGCCCCCAAGGAGTAGTCAGCATGATAAGGGTCTTAGAAGACCCATCTGGTAGTTTGATGTTCAACATTGGATAGACCACGGACTCGATGATGTAGGGACGCATGAAACAAGCCTCGTCCAGAATCACCATCGCCGGATGATGCCCCCGGATCACAGAGCCATCATGCCCAGTGGGGACCACGATAATCCAAGACTCGTGGAGAACCCCGTCCTTCATCGCCCCAAAGTGAATCTCAGTACGAGTCATATAGTTCACCGAATTCATCAGAATCGGCGAGCTACGCAGAATCGAACTCAAAGCATCAAACATGATTTTCGACTGGCGAATCCCCTTACCCGCAGCTATCACGATTTTAGTCGGGTTCCAAGCCGGAGCCAGATGCGTCAACGCATACCACAAGACAAGAATAGACACAGCCGTAGTCTTGCCGGAGCCGCGCCCCCAGAGCAGAGCCAGCTTCTTGTACGTAATCGCCGCATGCCAGAAGTCAATCTGGTACATGTACGGGATAAAGCGGAAGAACAGCTGACAGAAATACGCCGGATCGTCGCGACAGCGACGCAGAACCTCATCGAGGTTCAAACCGTAAAGTCCCCCATGTCATACCACTCCTTCATCTCCGGTTGCTGGTACGGAATCGAAAGCGGAACCGGCTTGCCACTCTCAACGTGTTCTACTATTTCAACCGTTTCATCCACTAAGTCCAAAGCCCCCTTAGGGCTTTTCATGTAGTCTATGACGCTGTGGTTACGGTAGCTCGCCGGACCACGATTCACAAAGCGAGCAAACTTGTTCAGCCACTTATCGTCCTTACGGAGATTGTAACGCATCACGAAAGGAAGCACTTGGTATTCCTTCCACAAAACGTGAAACCGGTAGTAGTCTTGAAGATGCGACGTGTTGAATCCAGATAGACAAAACGTCATCATGTCACGCCCCTTGAAGCCCGCCTTCTTCAGCCGCTCAATCCCACGACGCACATACGGCTCAATCCCCAAGTAGTCCCAAGCCGTGTAAAGCCGACGCTCGCCGAACTTCAAATCCCAAGGCTTGTCATTCGCAAGCCAGCCAGCCTTCTCCTCTGTCACACAGCGGAGATCATAGCCCTGAGTGATTGAAAGCCGCCAACCGTTCGCATGAGCCGTATCCAGAACCTCCTTCTCATACGGCATAGCCGCAAATTCATTGTCGAGAAGCAGAACCTTCTTGAACCCAGGCGGAACCCAAGTCTCAAGAGGCCGGTATTGGTTCTCCGACAGCTTACCCTCCTTTTGTGGAACAATACAAAATTGGCATTTGCGAATACAGCCCCGTTGAACAAACCCAATCGCCCTATCATCGCCATACAAGTCGTAGTCCGGAACCATCTGCTCAATCTCGTCTGGAAGCTTCACCCTAAGCGAAATCCCAGAGCCGCCGAGTAGAACCGGGGTTCGAGCAACGGTTTTGAATTCTTCAGCGAGCTTAGTCGCCAATTCACGGTTCCAAGTGAAAATGCAACTAATCCAAACCGTGTCCCAGCCCTCAGTAGCCGACAACTCAGCCCAATCTGAAGGAATAGCCGCCTTAGAGTTCATCCGCAACAAAGACACAGATTCAGAACGAGCCTTCAGATACGCACTAATCCGCATCAACGCCAAGTTCGGGATTTTCGAATCCACGTCAACAAGCAAATGACTCATTTGGAAATCGCCCTCGCAATAGCCTTAGCCAGAGGAGGCGGAACCGCGTTCACGATCTGATTCCTAACCTCAGAGCGGTTCCCGCTCCACCTGTACGACTCCGGGAACCCTTGAACCCACGCCAGAAACTTATTCGTAACGGAAAGCCAGCCCTTCGGAGTCACTTTGTAGTCGTCCTTAAGCGACTCCGGCACAATCGAAGCAAGCTCCGGAATCAACTTCCCATCCGGCACAATTTTGCGACCACGTTGAGTCGCGTAAAAACCAGAGCCAGTCGTAGTAGTCGGAAAAGCCATCGCCTTAAACGCATCGTGAAGCTCCTCGGTCCTACGGAACCCATCATGCCCCAGAACAGTAGGGAAGGCGTTTAAGGAACGCCATCCTTTACCCGCATTCGGTGATTCTGGAAGCGTGAAATTTGAAAGGAAGTATCGGTTACGGGCTTGAGGAACCCCGAAATCGGCGGCGTTCAAAATCTCGCCCCCTGGACGCAACTTCTTCAGCCCCGGCACGTTCTCCATCAGCCAGAACCGAGGCTTCACAACGTGCATAATCTCCATGAAACGGTCAATCAGCGACAAGTCAAGAGTACGAACCTTCTGGTAAATCGAGGCGACAGAAAACGGCTGACAAGGAGGGCCCCCAATCACTACGTCCACGGACCAGTGCTGAGCCCAATCGAAACTCTCTGTCTTCAAATCCATTTCTTGCCCCACGCCATCGTGGTTCAAGTTGTAAGTCTCCAAAGCCTTTAGGTCATTATCGTAGCCTCTAACTATTTCAAATCCCGCCTGGTGAAAGCCCTCACTCAGCCCCCCAGCACCACAGAAGAGGTCCAGAACCCTCAATGGCAAACACATCTCTGCCCCTTGTAAATGACATAGTGGGGATTAGGACTACAACTACGATTGCGGTTTTTATGATACCAGTCGCCATCGAAACTATCATCATAAACTACTTCTATCCCACAATTCAAACAAATGGCTTTATTGTCTTTAACGCTCATTGTTTCTTCATCCGCTCCAAGTCAACCATGAAACGCAGAGCCATCGCGGAGACTTGCATCGCCTCGGCGAAAAGGGCGTCATCGCCCTCATGCTTCTTGATTGCCTCCCAGAGTTCATCAAGCTCCTCCTTGATAATCGCATAGCCCTCATGGTGACTACGGAAAGGCGGAAATCGGCTTCGAGCCGATTTCATCTCGACGTAGACAGCCGCCAAGTAGGCTTGAGTCTCTTCATCTACAACTATCCTATGTTTCATTTTGTGTCCCTCCGCTCGAAAATCATGTAGTAGCCGTGGCTAAGCTGAGCCGTCTTAGGGCGTTTGAAGAAGCCGCTGTTCTGCCGAATGTAAACCAGTAAGTCTTTCAACTTACAGTTTGTCATCTGAGAAGACACAATCACATGATTCATCACAAGCTCCCTATTCAGATGAGTGTCGCTGATTTTCACAATCAAAATCCCATCCGGCTTCAAGACCTCTGGAACCAACCGGTTCACATGGCGAGCAAGGTTCAATTGTTGATGTGGGGCCCAATTCACCTCACCCGTGCGTGTGACCTTCCAGTCCCGGTCATTCGCGAAAATCGTACCAGTCTTCCCATACAAGTACGGAGGATCATAAACCATGATGTCAACCGGTCCCGAGTGGGTCTGAAACGGCACATGTTCCAAGTCACAGAGGTCGTGTTGGTACACTTCATGCCCCAGCTGAAGTTTTGTACTACGGTCAGTGTTCGGGTCAAGGTCCACGCCGAGGACTTTGTAGCCATCATGCGAGCCCTTGTCGTAGAGTTTCCCAGCCCCATAGGTCAAGTCCAGAATCGCCCCCGGAGGAGGCTTGTAGAAACGGCATAAAGCCCCAAACAAGTCCGGATGATTGCCGAACAGAATACTCAGCAAATGTAATCTCCTCTAACCGGTAGAATTGACACGTCCGGACCATGCCCCTCACAGATAGTACAAATCCAGACATAGCGGTTCTCATCAGTGAACTCTTCACCCAGAACCATAGTCAAAACCATCTCGTGCCCCTTAGAACACTTCAACGCTTCAACCGCTCCCGAATACGACTCTCGCAACCAATCCAGTGCTTCAGAAGGTCCTTGTGGCCATTAGGCTGTCCCAACCGCTTCACCAAAGCCAGAGCCGTCAACTTGTCGCCCTTGAAGAATTCACGTATGAAAATGAATTCTTGTTCGTCATCAGTCTCAAGCGTGAGACGGAACAGAGTCAAAGGTTGAACCGGCTTATCTCCCATTACTTCTTCCTCTCCGCATGGAAGTAGTACGCCAACGCATAGCCCGCGAAGATACCAGTCTCCGCCCGGAAACGCTCAAAGTCTCCAAGTCCTACGAGGACGCCAAGAGCCCCAGTCAGAGCCCAAACCCCGACCACCGCAATCGCCAGAGCGAACCGTTTCCCGTTCTTGTGATTCTGAACCGGGTGAGGCATCGACTTCCCCGGACCGTTCAACGCATGGTCAAAGTTCTTCCAGTAGTACAAATCCGCCAGAAACTCCACAGCCCAAGCCGCAACAAAGCCCACAAGCCCAAGCCAGACCCCAAAACGCCCAAGGGCGTAACCAGCCAGAAAGTTCAACGGCTTCGCCCCAGAGTGAACCGTGTAGAAGATGAAACGGTTCCTATTCATCCCGCTTCTCCCTCTCCGGCGACTTAGGCGGCTCCGGGTCCTTCCGAGCCCTACGAGCAATCATGCGTTCAAGCCCAAAGGATAGGCGTTTTTCGCCTATCTGGTCCGCGAGCTTCAACAACTCAGCCGCAAGGTCAAAGTCCTTCTTGTTCCCCATCTTCAACTTGTTAGCCTCGGCAACCGCGTCGTTTAGGATACGGTAATACTTCTGAAGTTGCTTGTGACGCTCCTCGGGGCTAAAGCCCTCCTGAGCCTTGACCTCCAAAATCCGATCCAAACACTCAGACACCACATAGCGCAGAACCTCTTCCGGGGCGTCCGCTGACGCCCTAAGCTTAGATTCCTTCTCATCAGTCAATCGGTTTGAACCCTCCTTCTTGAGCCATAGGTATCTCTTCAAGAGACCGGAAGATTGTCTTCCCGCCTTTCGTAAAGGCTATCAATTCTGTCACGACCCCCTTAGCCTCTCCACCATCGGGTCTAACCGTAGACAGAACAAGAATGGCATCACAGTAGCCCCACCACTCTGAATCCAAGGCAATCCAGCGACGGTCGATTTTAGTCCAAGGACAGCTGGGATGAATCGCGATGAAGTGAGTCAGATGAGGAATGAATGGGATATGTCCCTTGTTCATCACTTCTATTCCAGCCCTAATCGCGACCTCGACGTTTCTCTCAATTTGATAGTCGTCTTTTGCGGTGTATGGAGCCGCAATGTAGATTTTGAGACGGGTCATTTCTTCTGCCCCTCACGTAGAACCCGTATGATTAGCGAGTAGCCCGCCAAATCCGTCAAGGTGTCCTCGATAGATTCAGACACTTTGTCATTGGTAGGATCGCCCGCCAGCTGAACCAGACGGCTCCACTTGTCTGAAGCCCTAATCAGAGCCCCCAACCATGCTGGAATCGGCGTCTTACAAGTGGGGCATTTGAATTGCTCACACATTTTGAAGTTGCTCAAAGGGTCCTCCGGCTTCGCATAACCAGTGTTCTTCAACTCGTGGGTCTTACCAAGTTCTTCAAGAATTTCATAGAAGCGAGGATGCCCACGTCTTGAAGGCGGGGATGTCTCAGCACTGGCTTCCTTGTGCGTCATTGTCCCACCTCCCAGAATTTGACGTCGATGCTCACCGAATTCACGCCAAGCCGACAAGCGGCTTTCTTCAGCGGATTCGAGCCCGCAAACGGATCACACCAAATCTGTCCAGGCTGAGCCGTAGGAGCCATCAGATACTCATACAACTCCGGCGGCTTCGCGTAGGCTGTATTGGGGCGTCGCATTCTGAAGATGTTACGACCATAAGTCACTTTACGGTCCTCTTGTCTGCCGCGAACCACATGTCCCACAGTCCCATGAATTATAATTTCCACCTTGGTTCCGCCAATAATGCCCAAGACCAAAACGGTCCTTGTCCCAGAAGACCAGAGACCGAGGCATAACACCATTCTGGGGCAATGATTCAAGCATCAACGGTAGAAACTTCCAGTTGCAGAATACATAGAACTCAGCCCCCGGACGACAACGCTGTGCGGCGAGCCTCAGAACCGGCAGAATCTCAGTGTAAGTTTCGAGCAGTGGAAACTTCACAGTCATCCTCTTCGTCTGACTCGGAGCCGTAAACTGTCCAGTGTTGTAAGGCGGGTCCGTAACCACCCCGTCAAACTTAAGGTCCGGCAAAGAAGTTAATGCTTGAAGCGCGTCCCGCTCCAAGCAAAGGTGTTCATGGGGACATTGAGTCCCCGTGGGACTACTCGTCGTCGTTGTCCTCCTTTTTCTCGTCCTCGTCTTCTGTTTTTTCGTCGAGTTCGGTTTCGAGGTCCGTTAGAAGGTCTTCTATGTCCGTTAGGAGTCCGTATGCCTTAGTTACTTTCGCCCCTATTTTCTCAACGATTTTCTCTACACTAACCATTTGTTTTTCCACCACCAAGGGTCCGTTTAGGACCCTCGTGACACCAGCATGAACACTTTTCAACCGAAGCCTTAGAGAGGCTTTTGCCCGGCATCCTATCAGCCGCCTCAAGAGTGAGAGGCGTGACTTTACACCAGTGCTTCCTCCCATTACAGCCAGCACAGAGCAAGAAGACGACAACACTACCACTCAATCTCCTCGATCTCCGCCAAACTCTTGCCCAGCGGCTCAGTCCACAATCGCTCCTCGGAGTCCTGGACCACGAAACGCCCCTCAGCCCAAGCCCTACGCAACTGGCACTTTTCCTTGAAAGCCAGCGGGCAGTTACGACACTTTGAGAAATGCGGCAACTTCGGAGGCGTAGCCCCAGCCCAGACACTCTTCACATAGTCAAACTGCATCTCAAAGTCCACGTCGCTAATCGCCGGAACCATGTGGGTTTCAAGGAAAAACCCCCGCTCCCGTTGCCAGTAACTAATCTCATGCTCATCAGCCAGCTGATAGCCCAGAGCCTCGACAACCGGGCGCATCGCGTAGATATAGGTCCGCAACTGCCACTCGTACTGAACGCGGACGTAGGGATTCCGAGCCATGCCCACATTCAAAGTCCCCTTATACTCCTCAATCTCCACAGTCTTCTTGCCCCGCGACCAGAACACGCGGAAGTTGTCAGGGTGAACCTTGATACGACAGCCGAGACATTTACGGATGAAGTAGCGAGCCTTAGCGGGTAAACCCGCACTGGAATCCAGAGTGTCAAACCATTGATTCTGGGCGGCGAACTCTGTGAGCCGCCCCTCAAACTCCAACTCAGCCTTAGACCGGGGACGAGTATCAAGCCACTCGTGAAGTATGATCCCACTCTGCATCGCGTCGCTTCTGAACGGCGTCCGAACGCCGGCAACCATCAAGCGGCTCTGCTCAGCACACCAACGGTAACGGGCAATCACATGAGCCCGAACCAAGAGGTCATCCAAGGAGACCTCGACCGGCGACTCGTTGAACTCCTCAGTCATTTCTTGTCCACCAACTCCTTGAGCAAGTCCCGGATGTCCAAGAGCAACTCAATCTGAACCCGAGCCGCGACCTCATTCCAGTAGTACTGAGACAGCTTATCATTCAAGTATCGACGAATCTTATCGCGAGACTCCATCAAAGCGGTAACTCCCCAGGCACAAAGTCCTCACCATACAACATGTCCTTCGACAGCCTATCCACATCCTCCTCATCATCATGCCAAGCCCCCATTACCTCATCGTGAAACACATGCCCCAACTCGTGAACCACAGCCCGAGAGATTTCATGTGTAAGGAAAAAGAGAAACTGGAAGTTCTCGCTCTCCCGCTCATCCTCGAAAAGCGGCTTCAGTCCAATCAAGATGTTCCTCACGTTTATTTCTACAATCCCCGTTCCTGATCTGGTAAAAGCCCAAGTCTTACGAGTGTGCGGGAATCTAATCTTTGATTCCTTGTAACTCGTGATGAAATCTACCTCTTTCTTTCCAACCCCTTCGATGACTTCAGCCACAGAGCCATGCTTGAGATAGCGGAACAGAATCCACCAAGCCCCCCGAAACTGGACATACTTGCCCTCCGGCGTAAAGCGGATGTTCTGCTTGCCCGCCAACACAAAACTTGGAAACACATAGACTTCCGGACCATCGACAATCGGGCGGAAGCCGACCACAATCACAAAAGCAACGTCCCTCTCCATCGTCGTCCATTTACGTCGCCCCTTACCAATCCGTAGATTCGTGTAGTATTCCTCCTCCTCAGAGTTCCAAGCCGCCGAGCGGATTTGAATCGGGACGATTTTATTGTCCTTCCGAGCCAACACATCAACGTGGCTATCAGAATCAGTGGACGTGTAAGTCTCAAACTTGAGACTCTGAAGCTTCTGGACAATCAGATACTCAGTAAAACGCCCCTTCCATTCGGTGCTGGCACCCATGCTCTTACCAATCGAAACCAAGGTCAAATTGTTATCATGAAGCTTCCGATAACAATCACAATGGAGGGCAACAGCCCTCCCCGAAGAATCGTGCCAGTCACACATGCCACGAGGGACGCCGTTGGCGTCCCGCAAAGTGCGACCATCCTTTTCGTAGATTGAAACCCGACAGAACGCACAGGGCGGATTATGCTGAGGATTATCCGGATTCCAGACGTCCTCAGCCTTAATCTCGAATTTGTGGCGGCCCCACCGCACGGAGACCATACCTTTCACGGACGGTTCGGGATTTTCAGTAGGGAGAAGCTCCGATTTGCGTGGAGCCGCCAGAAGAGTGTCAAAAGGAGACAGCCTTTTATCTCGCGAGCCCATAGGGCTCTGTGCCTCGCTCGGCGTCCCCTCAGTCGTTGCGTTCCACTCCGATAAGAGAGACGCTGAGAGGGCTTATAAGTCATGTCGTTTATGTGAATTGTTCTGTTGTAAAATAGTTAACTCGTAGGAGGGGTAGCATTCCCCTCCACCGGCGGCTTCAAGTCCCGAATTGTCTTCATCTCGTCCTCAGTCAAGCCGAGCATTTCCTTGCCCCTGTCCAGAATCTTGTTCAGAGCCTCAACCACTGTCTTCAAAGTCGCCTCCATGTCGTTCAGCCGTTGCTTCAACTCGATAGACTCCGATACAAGCGGCGTCGATGCGAAAGTCAGCCCCGAATAGACCTTCTCCCGCCAGAACTTGAAAAGCCCCAGACCCGGCGTGTAAGCCTCATCCGAAGAGCCAAGCCTATGCCCCAAGAGCAGATCAATCCAGTCCTTACTCATCCCAGTATTGTCCAACACGTCCTTGAAGAAGGTCCGAACCGTGTAGAGGTAGAGAAAGTGGGTTGTCCTACCGTTGTTCTTCATCGTCCGGTCGAGCCCAGATGATCCCAGAGCCTTAGTCCACTCCTTCGACAACGTGTGAGGATGATAGTTGAAAATCCTCTCCTCCGGCTTCTCAGTAAGCCCAGTCGCCCGGATGAAGTTCGCAAGCTCGCCACCGACCTCCGGACCCAGAAAGCCCGCATAGCCCACGTTACGCCCGCGCTTCGACTCCATGAAGTGCAATAGATAGAACTCTGTATCCCGGTAAGGACCGAAATCCGCGACCTTCAACTTCAGAATCGAATCCGGACGAGCCCCAGTCTGAGCCATCACCATCACGGCAAGTTTATACTTGAGGTCCATGAAGCTACACGCAGATTGAATCTCCTTCAGAGTTGGAGTGTCTTTACGGCGAGTCCGCTCCCTCAAGAATTTCACCTGTGGGAGTATCTTGCAACGGTGATAACGGAAGAACCCCATCACGTTGCCGAGGACGGTCTCGGCAGTATTCCTTGTAACTCTTCCCTCATTCACTATGCCATTGAACCACTTGGTTGCGAGATTATCTATTGTGAAACGCATATTCTGATCTGGACTGGCGAGGTCCCGGAAGCGAGCATCGAGTAGAGTCTGAGCCGCAAGCTCAGACCCTCCCGGTGTAATTGGCTCATTCGAATTTTGTTCAGACTTCCAGAAAGCCAGAAAGTTCTCAAAGTCTCGCTTTGCACTATGCCTACTCTTCTCGTTCTTCAGCGAGTTAATCCAGTCGAGAATCGGGGTCTCCGACCCACTCATTCGCGACTCGCCCCAGCTGGCGGCGTCTTGCACAGCTTCTCATCAAGTGATGTTCTAAGCACGGCTATCCGCCGCTGTGTATCCCCTTCAATGTTTGAATGGGCGATACGCAAAGCTTCGAGAAGAAGCTCCCAGTCCTCAAGTTCCAAACCTACGAATCGTTTCATTTCAATCCACTCATTAGAAGGTATAGTATGGGACGTCTTATTAAACATTATTCGTACTTTTCGGTACTCGTAAGGCTTTAGCATGTCCATTTTGGGCATACTAATAGTATGCCTCAGTCCCATTCTGGGCGTGATAATACAAGTTTTTATTCCGCCGCCACCATAGGGCTTAGCGTGTTCCGAAGAGGGGCACGGGACAGCCCACTCTGAACAGCAAAGTTTGGGGCTGGGTTGTTCCTCATGTTCTTCAGCGGCCTCCTCCAAGAAATCCTAATCTGTCCACCCCAGATGAGCCATTGCTTGTTGCTCTTAGACCCCCAAGCCTTGCCGAGAATCCCACCCGTCTTCTTCCAACGCTTCCATTCAACCATGCAGAAGTCACAGAGCAATATCTCATAGGGGCTCATGGTACTCAGAATCGATCTGATTGTCCAGCCGGTTTTTTCCTTATTTCGGTCCATGCGAAGGGTCTGTAAAGACCCCCACACATGACACCCGTTACACCGACGCCAGCCCGCGTCTATGAGCTTCTGGTCCTCTTCCCTCATTGTTGTCTCTCAAGCTCCAAAAACTGCTTTATGTTCTCCGGAACCAGCTTAGGGTCTTCTTCTAAGATATAATTCCAAGCGATGAGGATGTGTAGCTTCCAGTGTCTATTCTTGTACTTAACCCAAGATTGAAAAATCCTTTTCGGTTTTGTCTTTGTTATGCCAGCCCCCCACTTTACGGACCCTATTTCGTCCAGAATGTCCCTTAGCGGGAGAGTCAACTGTTGTTTGAGAAATTTGGCCCTTAGACTCGTATCATCTGGTCCACGAATAGCAGCCATCAAATCATAGCATGAAGTAGAGGAAGCATCCCGAAAAGCCCGACGAATCACCGCAACAGACTTCAAGCCCCAAGCCCCCTAAAGTCGCAACTTTACAGTTATACTGTGCCCGTCTTGAACGCAAGTGTAGAGGTTATCGCCTTTGTAGAGAGCTTTCCTCGCACCGTGGGTGTAGCATACAACCTGACGTCTCTCCCAATGATATTGTAGTGGGCGACACTTTTCTTTGTGACTTTGACATTTTTTACAGGTATACATTTCACTTACTTTCAATCCGCCGAGACAACATCCGCAATTGTCTCCACCGCTATAGGTGTTTGGTTCTATTGCGTAGATGATGTACGCGAATTCATTCTCTTTCATTTCTTGTTCCCGCTGTTGTTCTTCAGCCAGCGACCGAAGCCCGTAAGGGCTTGCATTTCCTTGCCCGGAATCGGAGACTCGCCATACTTCTTCTTGAATTCCTCAACCATCAAGGGGGCGGCTTTGCTCAGCATCAGCCGGACAAAGTTCGACTTCGTGATGTCCTTCTCCTCCTTGTAGTTGTAGAGGGCGACCATCTGGCGCACCCAGCGGTCAAACCAGCCCTCCACCCTAACCCCCAGCACCGGGTCGTCGTCTTCATCGGAGCCCCTTAGGGCTCTTTTGGTTTGTCGGACATGAGGCTTATCGGAGCGAACGGCTTCTTTCCTTCCATCACGTCCCGCAACGCCTGAAGCGAGATTGTGAATGGTTTGTACCCCGCCTCCCTTTGCTCCTTGTTCGGCATGAAGTTCATGCCCTTGCCCGACTTGGACTTTTCCGCCCGACCCCACAGAGCCCCGAAGGCCCGCGGAGCCTCTTCCGACTTGCCCCTTCCTTTCACTTTCTTTCCCGTATTTGTTCACCCCCATGAGCCCGACCCTCCTACCAAAACTCTTCCATCCTCTTCAATGTGTCAATCTCCACCAAAACACTAATAATCCTACCGATAAAACCGCCTTCAACCCAATCATTGTCCAATCCACGTCTTCCAGCCGCTTCAATCTAACCAATGTCAATCGTGTCCTCCAATGTAATGTCCGGGTCTATTAAATCCATTATCGTCTGGGAAATCGCCCGCTCGCCACTACCCACCGGCACAATCCCGCCAAACTGGGACATCAGCCGAGCCAGAGTCTCAACCGGAATCCCAAGCCAGCTGGACTTGTCGCTATTGACCTCAACCGTGCAATCCGTATCAGACCACTCAACGCCGAAAACCCGCATCTCGTTAGAAACCAAGCCGTAAGGGTCAAAGGTGATCCCGAGAAGCCGCCCCGGAATCAAATCCAGAAGAAACGGATGCCTAAACGAGAACTTGAAACTCGGGTCCTTCACCCGGCGGACAAAAGCCTCTCCCAAACGCCGAGCCTCCTCCTTACTGTGAATCCAAGGAGCCGCAAGTGGTAACTCTGAAACCCCGTAAGTCGTCTCAGCCGAAGAGCTTTTCACGACGAGTGCCGCCGTGCCTTCTATCTTCAGTCCGTCAATGTAAAACTCCGGGCTCCCAGATGAAAAAGTGGCGTTTTTGAAAATTATTGCGAGTTTTTGGAGGTCTTGAAATGATGAGCCGCTAATCGCAAACCACTGCCCGCCAAAAGGATGTAACGAAACACGAATCTCAAACCATCCATTCGACAAGTCTACGGCCGCCGCGGATTTAACGTTGATATCGGCGTGAATTTGTGGTTCTAAAGTAGAAAACGTATCATCTGGATCGTTAGCACTTCTTATCTCTACATCAAATGAAGTAGACGAAATCGTACTCTTCGCACGAACAAAGAATGATAGTGTGGCGGGTTGCCGCTTAGTCCCGATTTTTGACGTTTTACATGGAAAGTTTGTAAAAGTTCTAAAAGGTCTTGTAAGTACGTCCACTGGGGACACCGCCTCAGTCACCTTCAAGCTTTTCCCCCCTAAATGAGCCGCCGGTGTTGTAACCTCAATAGCCGTGCTTCCCACGCTGGTTCGCCAATACGAGCAAACATTGGCTGTTCCGCCGTCTTGAGGATTTTCCTCAGTCCAGTAGTCCGGATTCGGCGGCCAAATAGGACGATAGATAACTTTGACCCGAGTACGAAGCTCCCCCGCAGATTCTTCAAGCGAATCCGCAATCTCAGCCTCATTCGGCTCAATCGTCCAATCCGCGACCAAACCAACCGGTTCCTGAAGCCAACCGGTTGCCAGATAGGAAGCATCAATATCGGTCCGAGCCAAGTGCAAACACTCGCCCCCGTCAACCCAAAACTGCAACGGCTCCGTAAACCCAGCCGTCACATTCAGCACGTCCAGAATCGCCTGATGCCCCTCAGCGTTCTTGATCTTGGCGAAGTTAATCGGGACCCCAGCCTTAATCCAGTCAAAATCGACATCGCCATCAGTTGTCGCAGACTCGTTCCAGTAGCGGTAAGTCACAACATGAACCTGGGCCGGATCAGTCGCCGAGGTTTGAAGAATCAGTGTAGTCCCCTTGAAGAACATCCAGACCAGACCAAACCTAAAGATTGTCCATTCCACGAAAGCGTCGTAGGACCAATCGGCGTTAGCAGAAGTGTAAAGGTTCGTATAAGTGTTATCAGCATTCCGGCTCCAAATCTTTGTAGCCCTAACTCCCCCAGCCCCGTTGTCATTGAAAGCTATCAGATAGCCCTTGTTTGTACCCGCCGCGTTTAAATCGCCAAGCCAGAGTCCCGTATCGCCATTTAATTGAGCGTTCGGACCCACAGAGCGCGGACGAACCCGAGCCCGAATCACAATCGCCCCGGTCGCACTATCAGCCCTCAAGTCTCGCGAGCGATACTGTAAGTGGACCCCCGCAGTAGAAGGCATTTCATGGCGGAAAACCCCCGCGTCATCAAGGCTCTCGCCGCCCACCAAAGTAGAAACCTCAGTCACAGTGCCAATCGCCCCAGCATTCGAAGTCCACAGGGTCGAGTTAATCGACTCATCCCAGAACTCATCCCGAAACAGATTCTCGTGCATCGTCCTCACGCGAAGCTGTTTGTCAGAGCCCGTGATGTTCACAAAGTTAGTGTTGATATATTCTACCACATCAGACGGAATCGCCCGCTGAGCCGGACCGGTCGCGAGAAGAGCCCCCACGTCCATCAACACAGTAGACTTCTGCCAGTCCCAGTAGTAGCCCCGAGCCTCAATCCCCAGCCGGTTACGCCGGTGCTTCCGAGCCGAAACCCGACCCCCGAAGGTCTTGAAGACGTACTCAACCCCATCCTCCATCTCGTAGCCCCGCCACTCGAAAAGGTGAGTCTTGATGAAGCCGATCTTGTTCGCAGAGCCGGACTTGGAATACTCAAAGTTCTCGTTCAAAACCGATCCCTCCCAACGGGCATGAGCCCCAAGCTTCTGAGAGGACTTCACGTCGCTCAATAGATTCCGGACCGCAATCGTAAACCCGACAGCCGGAGAACCAGTCCGAGGAATCTGCAACACGTCGCCATAGTTGCCGAAGAACAGAGGAAACGAATCCCCGAAGAACACATGCTCCAACTCGAATGTTATGGTGGCCTGAGACGGGTTAGTCCGATAGACCACGATTTTGAAATTCGTCATAGAGCCCTCAGTGTTGAAGTCTATGATTCTCGTCAACCATTTCTCCTTCGCGTTACCATCGTCCCAAATTGGCGTGGCACTATTCGCCGCACTAATCGTGTCAATCTGAAGTCTGGCATTAGCCGAGGCAGAGATTATTTTGATTCGTATCGCCATGTAACGGTAAGTGTTCACGTTAATCGCTGGATTCTTCTCTGCACAAATCACATGGGTAGTCGCCCCGCCAGCCGCCTTAGTCACGACAAACCGCACAACGTCCCCCTTGTGCAACACCTTCAAAGTGTCACCCGCGTCCTTGTTCACCGTCCAACCGCTCAGAAAGTTGTTCTCCCTAAAACCGACCCCCCGATGAACCTCCACATACCGAACCGGCTTCATAGACCACTTCGGCAGATCAGTGGTCAAAGCGATGTCGTCAACAAACAGATTAGCCCCCCCAACGGCGGCTTTCCTAATCCGGATTTTCTTAGTTGTTTTTCCGCTTGCCAGAAGAGTAGTAGAAGTTCGCCGCCAAGTATTCACATCGCCAACCGCAACATCTAAAGGTAAAAAGTTAGTGGTAGCATCAGTATATTCTACAACGAGTTGCCAAATGCCAGTTACAGCGGACGCCGCTCGATACCAGACAGAAAGCTCCTTGATGCGAGAATTACTAATCCCGTCAAAGACCTGTTCGCATTTGTCGCCTATGGCGGCGGAACCACTACATTGAATCGCTTGTTTACCAGAATGAACCGGGCTCTCAACCAAAGTCCAGTGGGAACTCGTGCCCGTTATGGACCAAGGTGAAAGGTCCTTAGTCCGCTCAAACCCCGGATTCCGCACAGCGTTACGAGGGTTCCCAGCCACATACGCAGAGGATTCTCCAAGACCGCCCTCAACACCGCCCCCGCCGCCCTCACCCTCACTCAAAGCCCAAAGTCCTCCCTCGTCAAGCCAATTCTTCCAAAGGCTTTTGTGCCGAGCCGAAACGGAGTCTCGTTCAAGTAGCCCGGAGTGTACTCTGTCAAGCCGATAGTCGCAATATCGGCTTTAAAGTTCAAGTTATCAGACTCAAGCCACTGCCAAACTCCATCAGTGTAGATTTCTTTCAAAGCCTTGATGAGACCCGCCCGGTTAATCGCCCCCCCGTCAAGCAAAACCCCCTTGAATTCCATCCGAGGAGCCTTAGCCCCACGGTCGATTATGATCTCGCCAATCCGCCCCAAGACCTCGTACTCAGAGCGTAAACGCTCATAAATCGCTTCGACGTTATCAGTCACGTCGGGCAACACAATCTGGTCCTTGAAGAACATCACAAAGTCGTACATCACGCGGGTAATCGTGGATGTGTCCAAGGCATCTGGACTATCATCGGCGAACAACACAATCGAAGAGGCCGTCTTGCCAGAAGTTAGGGCGACCGGACCGCGAATCGTCCAAGCCGTGTTGAAGGTCACCGCCGGAAAAAGCACGTCTTGAGTCGCATCAGTATACTTCAGAATCGCGTAGGCTCCCAGTCCGCTTGAAGCCACTTCAGTCTTGTATCTAATCATTGCTTTAGTATAGGTTGCAGTTAAGAAGCCTGGCAGTGACCGCTCCGCCGTTCGGTAGTCATTCCCCACACTTCCCGGAGCCCCACCAATCGTCAACACGTCCCCATCCGTCTCCTCAAAGGCATTGTTAACCGTTCCAACCGTCGCAAAGGTCCAGCCGTCAAGAGCCAGAGTCGCGTTCTTCTTCAGCTGGTCAAAGTCGTCAGCCCACTTCTTCCCATAGGTGATTTTCAAATCCCCGATTATTCATCCCTCCAATGGATTTTGCCGCTTGTATCAACATAGACGTTTTGATAACAAACGTCACATATGCCAAGAGCGTTTTTGGTTTCTCTTTCGCAGATTCTACATGATGTCAATCTTTTAGCCTCCGAGGCTCAGTAGACCAACGCTTGTAGTCCCCGTGGACGCTCGGGGCATCATCAACCACCGGTTGCTCGGGGTCATCGTCCAGCGTCATGCGGAACAGCATCAAAACCTCTTGAGCCGACAACTCGCGTCCGTAGATACGCACGTCATCAAGCGTCCCATCAAGGGGATTCAAGCCCCCCGAATCAGCCCCCAGTGCCAACACCGCATTAGTCGTCTTGGTTGAACTCGTGGGTGTGAAAGTTCCCGTGGCACGTTCCACCCCATCAGTGTAAAGCCGCATCGTGTCAGTGACATGATTGTAAGTGGCCACGATATGAAACCAAACCCCGGAAATCAGAACAATCGTCGCATTGTAGAAGATTTCGGTCGTCAAAGCTCCCTGATCTCGAAGAGCAAATGCAATACGGTATTGCCCAGCCTGAAGATGATAGCGAACACGATAGAACGAAACCGCGTCCTCTTTCGCAACCCATCTTGCAAGAGTCGCAATCGTAGTATCCGCCTTCTCCCAGAAAGAGAGCGAAAAGCTCTCAGAGCGTAAGTCGAAGTCGATGTGTCCCTCGTTAGGGACACTGATGTAATCGTCCACGCCGTCAAAGGTAATCGCCTCCTTCACCTTACCCGCAACAGACACCGGGTCTGTCGCCCCGTTCAAAGTCCCCGTTAGACCGTAAGGTCCATAATCCTTAATCGAAGTCCCAGCCGATTCGTCCAGTTTCCAGTGGGCTAAAAGGCTCCGAGAAGGAGCCCGACCTTGAGGTCTCAGCCGTTGCACGTCCCAATCCCCATCTGTGATCCGCTCAACCGAAGCGTGGTATCCTTCAGACCCCCTCAACCGGTCGTCCCCCTTATCTCCGCCACAATCTCGCTCTTAAGGGCATCTTTCAAGGAGCCCGAGATCATCTTCACAAGCTCAGCAACGGTAATCGATTGGATGTCAATGTCAACATTCACGTTTATGATAGGAGGCTGAACAAAGAAGTCAGCCGCCAAGCCCTTGCCAAGCGTAGGGGCTTCTTCAAGACCCCGAAGGGTCTCGGTTAGACCCCCCGCCCCCTTCAACGTGCCGAGGAACTTTCGAGCCTCCTCATCAGTCAAGGTGTAAGCAAGCTTCACGTCGTCCAAGGCTGGCTCAAGCCCGAGCATCAAAGCCTTGCTCAGCCGATCCATCGCCTGAACCTGTTCACCCGTCCTCTGAGCCGACTCCCTCTGAGCATCACTAAGCCCTTGATAGCTGAGAGCAAGACGCCTCACAATTTCGTCAATCACCGCAGTTGGAAGCTTGAGAGCTTCCAGTTGCATGCGAACCTCAACAGCCGAAATGCCCTCGTCCTCAAAAACTTTCACAAGCCCATTAATCTGAGTTTCCAACTTGCCAGAAGCAATAGCGTTTTTGATAAACTCGTCACTGGTAAGTCCCATTCGAGTATGGAGATTCTGGAGAGCCCCAACCTCAACCTCGCTCGCAAGCCCCAAATGCTCAAACTCGATTTTGGTCTTGAGAATCGACTGTGCCAGAGAATCCACCTCAGCGGACGCTCTCGGGTGCATGTCGGCAAACTGCTTAATCGTCCGAGCCGTTTCTTCAGCCTCCGCCTGCATCACCATAAGTTGCCCTATGATTACAGTCGCAATGCCGACAACTGCAACCATAGCAAACTGGGTCGAAGTCAAAGCCGCCCTAAGACGCGTCAAACCAGCACTAAGCCGACCGGTCAAAGTCGTAGCCTGAGCTATGTTCGGATTCAGAGTAGAGGTGACAATCGCAAGCCGTAAGAACTCATTCGCTGTCAGCTGAGTCTGAGTTTGAGTATTACGCATTCCAGAAATCAGCCCCCCAAGCCCCGCAATCGAAGCTATGCTCTGAACCGCAATCAAAGCAAGTTGTTCACGCAAGTTCCGGGAAGTGCCAGCCACACGAACTTGAGAAATCGAAAGGTTTCTCAAAGCCGATTCAGCCTGAAAGTCAGCACGACTCTGGGCGATACTGATGCCCACCCGCTGAAAGCCGATCTGAATCAAAGTCCGCTGAGCCACCTCTAAGTCTCTTGCGGCTTGTTCTTGTCTACGCTGAGCCTCATTCAGAGCGTCGAAGAAGAAACGATTCTCCTCTTGCACAGAGCCAATCGCCGAAGAGATGTCTTCCAGATCACGGAGAGTATTGATGTAGTCAGCCGTGCCCAGATTCCCAGCCGCAACGATGTTCAGATAATCATTAAAACGTTCGTTGAAAAAGCCTTGAAGCCGCTCGACCTCTTCAAGCACATCGCCCCCCCGAGACTGAAGGTCCCACAAAGACGCAGTTGAAGACGCGAGCCGCGAAGACGCGTCAGCCGCGTCGGCGAGCGTCTCATTCAGCCGAAAAGTAGACTGGATAACTTGGAGTTGGACTGATTGAAGGTTTAGAAGAGAAGCATTAACTCGGTCGAGAGCATTCTCGAAATTAATCTGGGCAATGATGCTCTTGTCGAGCGCCATGTTGTAAAATTGATAGGCGAAGCCGATGCGGAAGATGCCCATGCTAACTCTCTCAGTGAGAATCCACTCAATCGGAACCCGCCCCAAGAACTACGCCCCAAAAAGCCTCGCCGGGTCTTTCTCCAACGCCTTTATGATTTTTGGAAACCCACGCTGGAGGACCTTAAGCCCGCCCACGCCACGAGGCGGATTAAAGCGGATTCCATTGGGAAGCCGCTCAATCGGGGCACGGCCCCCGAGGCTACGAACCGACTCAGCCATCGCCCTAACCGCGTCACGCCGGAGTTCCTTGACGAACTCCTCAAGTTCACGCCTATCAAGCCGCTTAGGACCGCCGACCAGCCGCCAGATTCCGCTCATGGCGACTCCTTGCCTCCTCCCTCGTCTCCGGGTCCACTCTCTCCATCTTCGACCAAGCTCTCAGAATCAGAGCCCAGCCCCTCAGCTGTCCCGGACTCAGCCTCAGAAGGTCCCCCAGCCTCTCGCCGCGCAACAGCCAGCTTGAGATTTGACCTAAGACTGAATGCCGCTGGAAAAAAGCGTTTCAAGTCCTCATCCGGGATGTCGAAATCCCTCAACGCCCCGAGGCTCCTCTTCATCGCCGGAAACAAAGCCTGAGCAAACAGCATAGGGTCGCCATCACATAGAAACTGGATTAGGGTCTCGTTCTCGGCTCGTCCCGATTTTCCTTTTCTGGGAAGCACTTTAGGGTGCTTCATCGCTGCAAGTTCCTTCGGAGCCGTCATCATAAAGGCGAAAATTGCAATGTCCTGACGAATCGGGTCGTCAAACGCATGCTCGTTCAAAACACGCAAATACTGTTCGGCGGTAGGAACCCGCCACTCGAAGCGGATTCCGTTCACCGTCAGCCCGTCAGTCGTTCCCGCCGGGCGAAGAGCGGCAAGGACATCTTGTCCTTTCTCTTCGCTCATCTACGCGATCCTCCCGTACTTGCCGAGGTCCAGTTGCAACTTGCCCTGATAGGACTTTACAAAGGCGTTCTCGATCTGAACACTCTTTCCAGTCGTCACCTTGCCGATGTTCTCATTCCAGAGCGTCAAATCAATCTGCCCAGTATCGTCCTTCAGAATAGCTGTCGCAACTTGCGACGGTCCGAACTTAGTCTGCACGTCGCGGGTCCCACTAACAGATGCAATCGTGCCGCTCGTGTAGACGCGCTTCATGCCCTCGGACAGCTGAACTATTTTCAAAGCCGCCGGCTTAGGACTACTTTGTTTGCTCGTTTTCTTTTCCCTCCTCTTTTGGAGCCACTACCACGACGTCATTCTTGTTTGGGCCGTGGAACACTTCCGACGCCCACGGGTTGTACTGCACCAGCACCCCGTCCTTGCCGTATGAGACAACAGAGACACATTCCCGCTCAACCCCGCGAATCCTAACTCTCATGGTAGAACCGCCGCCTCGCTCCGACCGTTCGTCAACAGAATCCCAATCGGACCAGTGAAACTCAAAACCTGATCCGCCCCAAGACTCGAAACAGTGGCCTCTTCTTCAGCGAAGAACGGAACCTCTTCAATAGCCGTCTCACGCCTATCGATGTGAGTAGCCGCATCAGCATTGTATCGAACCCCCGGCAACCGTATGTAGAAGCGATAGAAGCCAGTACCAACCGCCCCACCCTTGAATCCGATTGCCAAGTCGAGTTTTGTCGAATTGATGAAGCTGTTGAATTGAGTCAAGTTGCTATCGAAGTCGAAGCTCAAGACCCCAGAAGCCTCGAATTTTCTGGGTAAGTAAGCCCGAGGTACATAACGGTTCCCGCCACGACGCCTATCAACCTGAGCATTGTTCCTCAAAGACAGCCGAAAGGCTGTCACACGACCGTCAACCCCACCAGCCGGATTCGAATACCCCGTATCAGTAGTCACATAGAACTCGCCAAAGTCAAAGTCCTCATCCGCCACATGTTGAAAAGTTGGCGTGTCCGGAGCCCCATTCCTTGTAGGATCAACGGAAAGCCCCGCCAATCCAGCACTCAAAGTCAAGTCGCCGCTCTCCTCCATCGCGATGTCAAGGCTGTCCACGAAAACGCCCAAATACCGCCATTCCTCAGTGTCAACCCCGACGTCAAGCGATAAAGAGGGAAGAGCGTCCTCAGTGGGGCTGAAAAGATTATCCCAGCCCGCAGACACACCAATCTGGTCGCTTGAAACAACCCCGAAGAAAGCCTCCAAAAACCTTCCACAGTTGTTAGGATTAACCGGTCCAAGTTCAATCGTCCCGCCGAGAGCCACCGGGCCCTCGCGATAAGTCCCAGCACGAGACCATCGCTTGCCGCCCCGTGGAACCGGCATAATCGCCTCCTTGTTCACCCGAATCGACTCGTTCACGGCATCAAGGTAGTGAGGTCCAGTGCTGAAAGTGCCATAGGCCGCCTCAATCCCAGCCTCAACGTAGCGCGGTTTAGCCAGTTGTCATCTTCTCCTTTTGATTGGTCTTATTCATTGTAGACCTATGATTTAAACGTCGCTGTTCCAACGACGTACCAGCACAGTCCATCATTTCGGCGATCTCAGCCGGAACTTCAACGCCCCGACGAAGCACAGTTTTCAAAGTCTCGTCCTCAATCTTGTCCCGAACGTGTAGGTGAGTTCGGCATACGCATAGTCGCCCACTGTAATGAGTTCCTTCCGAGCGGTAGAGCCCCGCTGAGCATCAACCGGCGACGCCCCACCCAAATCTGGATTGTCCCGAATAATTCTATCCACGTCTTCAAGGGTCTTGAGGATTTCCCTCTCCGAAGTATCCTGATCCGGAGTGAACCGACGCCTAATGCCAATGATCCATTCAATCCGATGCTCCCAGCGGTTAGCCGAGACGATAGGACCTTCCCATGAACCAAAGTCCACCCAGACATGCCAGTTTCCCATGAGAAAACGCTTACCCTCGGGAGGATGCCCAAACTCAATCTGGATAAGTTCCGAGCCCCCCATGAGAGTCTTGAGGTCCGTGTCCGCTCTGAGTAAGGCGATGATTCTGTCAAGCTGTTCATCAAGCGAGTAGTCAACACTTGGCAACTACTCAACTCGTCCTCCGCTCCAAGCCCTTCTCCATAATCCCGCCCTTCGTCACATAGACGCCCCCAGTCAAAGCCTTGACCAACTTCATAAGCCCCTCCTTGTAGCGGGCACGGAGAACCTCAGCTGGACGAGACTCGCCCTTGTGTTCTTGCATGATAGCCCCAGCCAAGTCAGACTCAACCTCGCCCGCATAATTGGAAATTGTTGCGGAGACCCCAGCAAGCGGGACCGCAACACCCTGGTTCGAAAGGTCCACGTCCATCTCCCGAGTAGCCGTAAGCTGGGAGTCCGTGATTTCAGTGTCATAGACCACGTTGCTCGTTGGAATCGCCAGGCGTCGCTTGATTTGATTGAGAGTTCCATAGACCACACTTACATCGCCCCGTCCGTGCGAGACACAGCCGCATTCGGATTAGCAGTACCAGCCTTGAAAACCGGACCAGTCGCAACCCGCAGACTCCCCTGAAGCCCCACAGCCCCCTTACGGCTGTACGGCGACAGAGACACTTCACGGATTATGCCACTACACGTCCGGTTAATCGAGAAGCAAGCCGCCTTCACGATAGCCGTCTCGGTGTTAGGATCAATCGCTCGCATCTGATAGACATGAGTGGCGTAGTTCGTGGCGTACCCCAAGTACCCATTGTCCGCATTAGGTCTAATCCGAGAGTCCCAAGCAATCCCATCAGCACCAGTCTCTTGCATCAAGTCCAGATGGTCCGCCGGGTCGATAATCAAAGCATAAGGAGGAGGTTGATTCTCCGTCGCGAGATTCGCAACCAACTCCGCGAAAATCGCCGGGCCGGTCTTAGCCCCAACGGCAACCTCGGCATTGTTAGCCAAATCAGCGGCGGCGACGTCGTTCAAAGCCTTACGCAACCCAGTCGCGTGTCCCCCGGAAAGAGCCGCTCCAATCGACTCAGCCGCGGCGAGCATCGCCGGAAACTCCAAGTCCTCAGCATTCTCAAGGTCCCACTCCACAAGAGCCGTCCAAGTCTGCCCAGCAATCGTATCAGTTGGAATCTGCCCAGTCGCCGGCGTGCTTGAAGAAGTGCTGTGAACCTTGAACGCCTTAGCCTGATAGAGAGCCGGATTGTAAGGGTCCTTAACCGTTTGGCGGACCACGGTGGCCTCACGAGCAAAACCGAAAGTATGAGCCCCCATGTAGGCATACTCAGCAAGCCCCGCAACCGCACCAGCCACACCACGCAAAGCCAAGTCCTTTTCTATCTTTGTAAACGCACTCAAGTGCGACTTCCAAATCAACTCAATTTTCTTTTTCTGTGGTCCATCCTGTTGCCAGCCAGCTAAATCCTCGAAGAACCACTTCCGAGGATCATAACGCCAGCCACTCGTCCGACCCATCCTAAGTTGAATCAATTTCTTTTCTCCGAGTGATTTTGAAAGACGCCCAAAGAAAAGCGGGCGGGAGATTTAAGGTTGTTGTTCATCGTCAAAGCCTACGAGCTAAATACCGCCGCTGTTCTTGCGAATGCGCCTTTTTCGAGGATGCCGGTCCCAGACCGTTTCGAGCCCCAGATGCCCACAACGCCCTTCTCGGCGTATGGAACAAGTGTAGTCTCACGCCGTATCACATGAGCCACGAAACGCCCGTCGCCAATCATGGGCTGGTCCGCGTTAGCCGAGGCGGTTTCATTCAGAGTCGATGAGAAGATGTTCAGCCCCTCAAAGCCCCCGATGACCCCACGTTGGTAGTCGTTGAACTCGCCGAAGATCGTTCTGTCTTTCATGTTCGTATTCTTGCGATATACGCCGCGAGAGTCCTCGTCCATCTCAAGGAAGCTCGGTCTACGCTGATTCTTACGAATCCTCGTAATCAAGTCCTCGACGACGGCAAAGGTCTCACCCGCTGGGAGATCGTTGGCCCCAGCAAGGTCGGCGTCCGCGATGTTGTGTAATTGGTCGATGCCGTTCTGAGCCTCTTGGACCGCAATCGACTCGCCGATTTCACTCGTAGACACTTGAAGCTCTGGAAAAGCCATGTCCTCAACGTATTCCTGATCCCATTCCGCGTGAGCCTTCCACGACTTCGCATCAACGCTCGTCTGGACATTCTGTGGACCAGTCACAAGCACAGAGCTTGAACTTGAAACCACTTCGAACGCCCTCGGACGACTCCGCACAGTGAACTTCACTGGAACCTCGTCAGTCTGCATCACGTTCGCGTATTCCAGAAAGTTAGCCGCCGGAAAAGCCGCTTCCAACGCAATCCTCGACAAGACACCAACAGCCCCAGCAACGCCTTTCATCGCCAAGTCCTTGTACTGCCTACTCTTCTGAATCACAAGGTAGAGTGGGTTAGACTCCCACATCTCCTTGAACTCAGATGGGCCGCGATGCTTGCCGAGGTTGTCCTCGACAGTGCCCTCGCCAGACTTGATCCAAGTGTCGATCTGTCTTGCGATGAAGAGTGCCTCTGGAATCGCCGGATGATTCGCGTAAGGATTGTATCCCCGTTCAACAGTGTAGAATGTCAATTCTACTTCACCAGAACGCCTATGCCGTCGCCAGCCGCCGAAGTGCCATCCTGTCTTGTACAGATGCCAATGCCAGTGTACCCTTCAACCGAGGGGTCGTCAGCGTCAGCCGTCACCGCAACCGCACCAGCCGCAGTCCCCAGAGACCCCGCAATCACTTGACCGTCAATGTCAGCAATCACCCAGTCGCCAACCGTAATCGAGCCACCAGCCTCAGCCACGATTTCGCCGCGACAACAAATCTCAACCCGCACAGAGGCGGCAGAGACCGTGTTCATAGCTATTCCCAAAGGAGGATTAAGTCCTCTGGTAATTGTGGCCGTGACTTGGGAGACTTGACCAGAAGCACTAATCTGGACAGCCCGTCCAGCCGTGATAGCAGCACCAGAGTTGAACGCCAGTACGGTGCATTCAGAGCGTGGACTTAGAAGTTCGCCAATTGGTTTACCGGTTCCCGTTCTATCAACCATGTTTTTTCAATCACCTTTTTTCTGTTTCTATCCCCATCGTGTTTAGGAGTTTTGCGACATCAGCCTTCGCGTCCTCAAAGCCCCGGCGATAAGCCGAAACCATCTGGACCTGCCCCCCCAGAGGCACGACAAAGTTCGGAGTCCGAGGCTTCAACAGCTGAAAGGCTTCGAGAAATCGAGCCGCCCCCTCAAGAAGCCCGTAGTCCTTCAACGCTACAGACTCCTTCATCAAAACCGGCATCGATTCAGACTTGACGTAATTCTTCAACTCGTCCTTGACCATGCTCGCAAACTGAGCCTTACAAGACTTGAGTTCCTCGCCGGTGACAAAATTGCCCCCAGCCACGAACCCAGCAGTTGAAGTCGTCTTGACTGCTGTCTCATCCAGAGTCTTCGCGAGGTCTTGAATCTGCTCATTCATCGTCTCACGGAAAACGCCGAATTTCACAGCGTCCCCCCAAGACTGTTTGAAGCTTTCCCAAGCCTCCATGTTCTCTGGATACATTCTCTGCCCCCGAGCCACAAAGCCGTTCGGAACCCAGTTGCCGTCCCCAATCGGGAATCCAGACTCAGGCGATGCGAATTCATCAAGTTTCAACTCCTTCGCATGCCGTTCAAGGTGTCCCAGCACCTCAGCCGAAGCACCACGCTGACGAGCCAGAGACCTTGAGGATACGAGGCTCGGCAAGTCAATCGAGGCGTCCGCATGGTGATGTGGGTATAGCCGGTTCTTCGAATCAGCAAAGGCTTTCTCACCAAGGGAACTACGTTCCCGATGAGATAGGACCCGCTCCTTCACCGGTCCAGTAACTTTGGATGCGATGAAGTGCATGTCCTCAAAAGTTATCCCAGCCGGTGATCCGCCTTGCTCCGGCGGCTTCCCAGCTTCACCACTTGTAGACAAAGTGTTTACTCTCGTCATCATGCTGTCGCCTTGGTTAAAGCCGTCCGTACCGCCAAAGGCGTCAGAAGTGGCCGTGGCCAAGACAACAGCACGGTGACTATGAAACGTCGCCCCTTGCGACGCATAAGCCGTCTCAACGGCTTGGACCCAAGCGTGAGTGTCGCCTGGTGTCTGGTTCCTCTCCAAAAGAGCGACACGGGTGAAAATCGGAAAACGAATATGTCTGCCATCCGGCTTCACGTCTTCTTTCAAGCCGATAGACACAACCGAGGCAGAAGTAATCCTGCCATCCTTCACCATCTGCCAAATCTCGGGCTTCACCTCAGCAAGAGACTCGCCAGCCCGCTCAATCGGGTCCGGGCGAGCCATCAAAACTTGACCGACCACTTGAGGACTACCAAAGCCGGCGTTTACGTCACCGTGTCCCTCGGCAGTACCGGGCTTTGCATTCGGCACAAAGTCAACCGGACGCCCGATGAGACTCGCAAAACCATACGCAATCTCCTCCCAGTCATAACAGTGTTTGTTCAGGGTGCAAATCGCATGAGGAGTCTTGATCTGAATCAGCTTTCTGTCCCCGAGCATGGGTCTTATCTCAGACACCCAGAGGAAGCCTTGATGAGCCGAATCTTCAACCGCCCGCATAATCGTAGCACAATACGCATCTGGGTCCTTCTTGTCACGGTTAGCCGCGACACAAGCCGCATGATTCTCGTACCCAGCGAACGGCAAACTAATCGACACTCCCCTTACGCTTCACTGTCTTATATAGTTGCCGAAGCTTGTTAACAGTAAACAAATCATTGACCAAGACTCTTGGACCCCGCTGGATCACAATAGAACGAGCCTCTTGAGGACGCAACCACGACCGAGCCGCATGTTTCGTTTCAACGAGGCCTTGAAGTCCGACCCCCGACTTCTCCAAGGCGTCAGCTGTAACCGAAAGCCCAGAAGCCGCCCTTCTCCAAGCCCGAGCAAAAGCCGAGCCCTTCTGAAACCTCGTAGTCAGAAAGACCATCCTTTCATCAGCGGCACGTCCTGATCTAAGTCTGATGTTCGATGAGGGTCTGTGTATAAGACCAGAGGATAGTCTTGTTTCCGAAACAGTGAAGGCGGAGCGCCCAGCACCCCTCCGAGCGTCCGCCAACAGAACGGATTTTTGTAGTGCCCTATTCTTAAGCCCCGCACCCCCAACAATACGGAGCCCAGAGTTTTGACCCGACCACGCCGCCCTCGAAGCCGGAACACCGCGAGTGAGCCTCAAATCAGAAGAGGACTCCGAAAGGAGTCCCGCAGACAACACAGTTTCAGTCCGAGCGGAAAGCCGCTCGTAGAACTTGCGAGCGGCCACAGCCACCGGAGTATAGTCTATCACAACTGGAATCCAGTCCACCCATTCCCTAAGGCTTTCAGACATTGTAATCGTGATTATCGCCCAAGGACTCGACGCGGACAACGTAGCCGAAACCGTTTCTGAAGGAACCCCCGTCGGCGAAGAATTATCGCCCGCACCGCCGGTCACATCCGGAGCATTCGGCACTTCGAACTCAGCCCAAGTCACACGCATTACCTCGCCCGCCCCCTGGCTCGGAGTAAAACGTAGACGTAAGTTCGTGTAATCCACGATAGAGTTTGCTTCAGCCGCCGTGAGAGTATAGGCAAAGGAGCCATAGGCTCCACGAGTCAAAGTTACAGTCGTAGTCGCCCGCTGAAGCGCCCCCTCAAACAGTGCAACCGTCAACTGTTCCGCTCCACCGGAACCAGTCTGTTGCTTAGCACGAAACCGAACCGTGTGACCAGAAGAAGACACCGGGTCCACCAAATCACCAAGACCCAACTCCATCCCCCCAGAACCAGTCTTCTCATCATAATCCGTATCATCATTCGCCGTCGCTTCATCAACAGCCTCATGTAAAGTCGCCGCCCCCACAGCTGTCCAGCCGCCAGCCGTCACGGTGCTATCTGGACGCGCAATCTGGACCCCCGTCGCACTTTGTTGAGTAGCCCGCTGGTTTTCGCCCGGACCAGCCGTTATACTGATTGCCCCATCAGCCCCGACACCAGCCGCTATCCAATCCGTAGAGGCCTCCGTAACAGCCGAGACCGACGGAGAAGCCGAATTACCAGTCGTCTTTGCCAGAGCGATAAACCCTCCAACTCCGCCATACCGAACCGCTTTAATCGCAAAATCGGCGGCGGCACTCAGCGTCACAGTAATCGTCACGTTCTGGGCGACTGGGACGTGTTTAGTCGTCCAGAGTTCTTCCCGGACACTCGTTCCGTTATTCTGAACGTCTTGATTCGAATAGGTATTGCCCGCACTATCGGTCACAGAACTAACAATCTGGCTCGCCGTGTTTTTGATTGTAACCCACACGAGAAGCCTATCATCCGGAGCCACATCGTTAACAGTTATTTGTCCGGTCTTAGCCGCGAAACCAGCACCCGACGCGGCTTGGAATGAGATAGTCATCTATTGTTTGACCAAGTGGGCTAAAAGATGTCTGCCGAACATGTACGTCCCGTCGTGTTGAATGTCATAACACGGGCCTGTGTAAGGAGACCTATCAATCCGAATAACCCTCGCCCCAACACAGTACCATTTCTGTCTATCAACGTCGAAAACAATCTCCCCCAGAGAATCCCCAGTCCTCACGTCCCCATAAGTCATCCTTCCCCTATTTCTCAACAGAATTGGATGATTGCTCGTAGCCGTTGTATCCGCTAAAAGCGGAACTTCGGGATTTGAAACGTTGAAGAGTTCACGAAATCGAGGATAATCATAGTATTTTTTCACGAGTCTCGGCGGCAACATCACAAACAGCCGAACCAACTCACGCAACGCCCCATCATCATGTTTAATCACGTTGGTCACTGTCAAAGGACGCCAGTTAAGCCAGAAGCCCGGCGGATCGGGTTTCTCGTCACAACCCCAAAGCCGCTGTCCCGCGATGATTTCATCAGCCCGCACAAGCCCCAGAGGAAAAGTGAGAAACTCGGCATCCGGTGGAAAACAGCCCCCAGCCGCCAACTTCGATTGAATCCGGACCTTTTTCGAGTTCGGATTCTGAACCGCGTTAGCCTTGGCGACCGTGTTAATCCAGACAGAAGCGTCAAGCTCCACAGTCGTCTCTGTTCCACTAAAGTCGAAAACGTCCAGAGCCCGCCACGCCGTCCCATCCCAGACATCAACTTGTGTCTCCCACATGCTCGGAGTGTCATCGTAGCCTTCAACCTGAACCTTGAACGAGTTCAGTGTGGCGTCGGCGGGGATGTTAATCCCATAACCGCCGAACGCTTCCTGGGCACCATCCACAGTATTGTTGTCCATGCGAACATCGTCGCTCGCAAAGGCGTTAGTTGGATTCTGCCAGCCCGCAATGATTGTTTGTCGTGTTGTGGGGCTTTTAGTCTCTACAACCAAAAGCTCAAGCCTCGCGAGCCGGGGCTATTTGAACGCCCTTAACTTCGACCGTGCTACTATAAGCCCGGAGATCAGCCGGAGCCTGAAAGGTCCCCTCGGTCTTCACACTGATACGCATAACATCCCCCGACTTCATTGTGAGTGGAAGACTTTTTTCATCCTTAGGACCGGAAATCATGTCGAGAGAGCCATCCCCATGAACCAAAATCTCCTCAACCCGGTACAAATTCGAAGCCCGCGACGGTAGAAAAGCCACATAGAGGTCTTGATTAGAAATCATCCCCGGAAGAAGCTCAACGTCGTCCCTATACAGAACCATCCCTCCCGAAGGACTCTGTTCAGCCGGCTTCTTCAGCCCTACATCATAGAAGAAAAACAACACGTCTGGCATTTTATTCCCTTTTCTCCGTGATTTTGAACTTGTTACCGCCCAAAGCCTCGATGTAAGTCTCCAAATTCGCCGTCTGTTCATCCGGCTTCAGCTTCGCGGGCGACTCAAGCATGTCTTGAAAGTCTTGGTCCTTCTTCGGGTTCAGCGGCCAGCCATACGAGCGCAACATCGCCCTCAACTCGCCAGCCGTCATCCGAGCCACATTAGTCGGATTGATGCCGCCCGCCATCAAAATGTCTTGAATCCGCCATTCCAAGCGGTCCAGAGAGCCGAAATTGATGCGAACCTGAGCCGTTTTCGGTTCAAATCCTTCATTGGCGAGAAATGGATTGATGATTTGATGTTCATAATTCCGCTTGAGCCAACGCTGAATCCGAGCTATACGACGGTCCGCAATCAATTTGGCAATACGAGCAGAGGCTTCCGTAAACCCCGGAGTCGTGAAAAGTTTATTGTAAGGCATGCCAAAAACCTCGATAAACCGGTTCTCCAAGAAGCCAATCTCAGCCTGCCAACGCAAACCAGGCTCCACAGTCGCGTTTTTTATGTCCCCCGCATAGTTAATCGCGACATCACCTGGCTTGCGCCACTCAGCCTTCAACGTATTCATCGCGGTGTCCGGAGCCTCCAAAGCGACGAGAAGTCGCTTCGGCTTCGCGTAGGTGTGATAGGCGGCTTGGATGTCGTGAATCAGAAGCGTGATGATGTAAATCAGAGGAGCCGTCACAATCGACTCAGTGTTGCCCGCATTATCGGGGTCCCGAAGCACAATCGTCTTCGAAGACAACAAAGTCTGCATTATACCAGAGCCAAAACCACTCGTGTTATCCAGACCCATGCGAAAGTGCATCACTTGGTCCCCCCTTAAAGTCCGGTTCCTCGAAGAAGACCCGCCATAATCGAAACTCTGATGAAGCTCGGTGAGACTGGTGTAACCAGTCATCGGGTCTTGCGCCCTCTTCATCCCGTAAATTGAATCGACCGGTAGAATCTCCAACTTCCGCTCTTTCATGAAGAGTTGCTTGTCAAAGTAGAACACGTTCCCCGTCAAATACGCCCACTTCACCGTGTCCCAGCTGAGGTCGTCCGCCCCCACATCATCAAAAAGCTCGTCAATCGTCTTCTTCGCATCCTCGCCCCTCGGGTCCTCCTCGTTGAAGTCGGTCTGAATCCCGTTACCAGTCACTTGATCCGCAACATAATTCGCGATGTCACGAACCGTCCCATTATGCTCAGCCCACTCGAACATTGTTGGAAAATCGACCTTAGGCGGCTCAAAAACCATGTGAGCAAGACGAATCGTCTTAGCCGTCGTATCCTTCTTAACAATAGGGCTCGCAAGAGCCAACTTAGGAGCCGGCAACGGCTCCCGACGCCGAGGCTCCCAAGGTAGATTCATTTCCGCTACCTCGCCTCGCCTAACCAACGAGAAGTCAAGGCTCGGCTCGACAGCGGACCCGCGACTTTTCCAAGAGCGATGTCTTCTTCAAGCGAGCCCCGAGGAACCTCAACCACAGTCATTCTTGGATCGTCACACTCAATCGCATGCCCAGTCTTACGCTGATGCCAGACAGCCTCGTTATAAGAAGCCCAAGTTCTCGGTCCCCCAGTTTTCGACTTGCACGGAAGGACGCCGAGAGACGAGTCCCCGGCACAACGGAATCGTTTCGTCTGGTCAAACCCATTCGATTTCAAACCCTTCAAAGCCATAGTCGTCCAGCCTAAAAAAGGTAGTGGCTCCCTAAACGGGAGCCGGAGGCGGTTTTGGTAAGTGACGTGCGATGAACTCTACGAGTTTTTGTAGAAGCCCGACCCCAATCGGCACAACGAACTTGTCAAGCACCAAGATCACGAGGAAAAACCACCCGGAGCTTGCAAGTATTTCTTCAGCCGATGTGTAGGTCAAGCCCAGAGCCCCAGAGGTAAAGCCCACGACGACCCCGAGACTCAAAGACCTAACAAACTTCACCTGGTCAAAGGCTTCACCCTTACTCAGATACTCAGCAAAGTACCGCAGAAAGCCATAGTAGGACCCGGAAAGGGTCCCCGCCACAATCGCCAAAGCCAAAGCCGCATTCAAAGCCGGAATTTCAACCAAGGCTTATCAACCCTCTTCCTTTCGAGGAGCCCCTTGATAAAGGCTCCGGTAAGGAGCCTCCGGTTCTTGCGGGGGCTTGTCGCCCCCTCGGAGCCTAAACCATTCCGGTACAACCGCAGCCCGCAGAAGCTCTTGAACCGACACGCCCCGCAGATTAGCCTCATCGTACAAAGCGGTCAAAGTCTCCGCACCGAAGGCGACCCCGATTTTCGTTTTCTTTGGAGCCCTCGAAGGTCTCGTTCTGTCCAAGCTCAACGGGACACCATCAAAATCAGCCCACAGTCACGACACTTCGTCAGTGTGTACCCTTGAGCGTCCTCAACGCGATGACGCCGATTGTGAAAACAGGCTCCGTAAAGGAGCCTATCGTGAGGGCTCTTATCGAGCCCTTCTACTGGCGTCAAGTTTTACTTCCTCCCAAACACCAAAATCAGATCAACCCGTGCAATCGCATGGTCCACTTGCCATAGATAGCCAGTCGCCATATATGAGCCCGGAGTAGACTTCGGAGCCAGCGTGAACGAGCCGGAAAGGCTCGCCGGAATCTCGATTACAATGTAGTGATGCCGATTAAGGGCGAGAGTCCCCACAAAGCTCACATTAGCCGCTTGAGGCTCAGACACCGAATAGGACAAGACCAGATACTTGTCCGATTGGTGATACGGATTCGGGTTCAGACAAAAAGTCAAAGCCCCGGAGGAACCGCAAGTCGAAAAAGCTTGGACCGGAACCAGAAACAGCGGCAGAACCACAAGCAGAAGCAGACTCATTCTAAGTGTAACGGCACATGCTCGTGATCCGCCGAGACGAACTCCATCCCGCAATTCACACAACCCCAAGTCCCGCCTTGATCCGGAACTATGATGTGCCGGTCGTCCGAGCAGGCTCCGGAAACGGAGCCTTTGTTTTCGTCGTGGGTGCTGGCACTTTTAGAAGCGCCTTCTCCTGATCCAGAGCCGCCTGGTACTTCATCGCCAACTTGTTGCATTCACCACACCCCGAAGTCGAACAGTAGAGCAAGTAGTTATCACGAAAAAACCCATGCTCGCTGTTAGCGTGTTCGACCATCTTCATATTAGCCCTCTCTACAAGAGTTTGCATGGTTGCTCTACGAACCCCCGCCGCTATTAAGCGTTTTGTCAGAACTCATCTTGATTGTGAAAGTTCCTCGCCCTCTGCCAAGCCTCAGCCCTGTGTGATATTGTTTGAGTCATAGGGGTCCGAAAGGACCCCCGCCACATTTAAGGGCTGTGGTTAAAGCGGGGTGGGCGTCCGTTTCCAAAACGCTTCTTTTCAAGATTTGACCCCTATACCCCCCTTATTCGGTCCTAAAAGCTTGTACTAATTGTTTAAGCGGTAAACAAAGCAAGATTTGGGCTATTTGAAAACGTGCCCTTGGTTATAAA
>Ga0247727_10002846_pt1 | contig 39004 bp, 30 predicted proteins | sample WisWelCaveWW1625_FD_202498 | JGI IMG/M metagenome (GOLD analysis project Ga0247727, IMG submission 202498) | Biofilm microbial communities from Wishing Well Cave, Virginia, United States - WW16-25 | ecosystem: Environmental > Aquatic > Deep subsurface > Groundwater > Cave microbial mat | place...
CTGCGGCGTGGCGGAGCGATATGTGCAGCAGCAGGGCGGCGAAACACAGGCCCTGGCCACAGGGGTGGCGGGATGAAGCAGACCGGTGAGTTTCTCTTCGAGATTGGGTGTGAAGAAATCCCCGCCGGGATGCTGCCGCATGCCGCAAGCGAGCTGGGTCAAATCCTGACCAAGTATCTGACTGCCGCAGGCCTGCTCGACAGCCAGAGTGTCCGCGCATACAGCGCTCCGCGGCGGCTCGTCGCGGAGTGCGTGGCCGTGCGTCTGCGGCAGGCGGATGTGGAGCGGGAAGTGACCGGTCCGCCGAAGGCCGTGGCCTACGACAATGTCGGCGCGCCGACCAGGGCGGCGGAGAGTTTTGCCGCCAAGCACGGCGTTCCGCTTTCCAGGCTCTTCCTGGTCTCTACTCCGCGAGGGGAATATCTGGCGGCCAAACACGTGATCCGCGGGCGCACGGCGGCCCAGATCCTCGCAGAAGTCCTTCCGGAGGTCATACGAGAGATTCCCTGGCCGAAGACGATGTACTGGACCGGAGCTGCGGGTCTTCGCTTCATACGACCCATACGCTGGCTGGTGGCAGTGCTGGCAGGGAGGACCATCCCAGTCACTGTCGGAGATGTTCGCGCAGGGAAGCTTACCTCTGGCCATCGCTTTCTGGGACGCGAGCGCATCCCCGTGCGCAGCGCAGCCGAATATGCCCGCAGGCTTGCTTCGAATTTTGTCCTCGCCGACCCCGTAGCGCGGCGCAGGAAAATTGCGTCGGAAATTGCGCGCCGGCTGGCCGGGCAGGGCCTGGCACTCAAGCCTGACCCGGAGCTGCTCGAGCGGGTGACCTACCTGAATGAGTTTCCCACAGTGATCCGCGGGGACTTCGACCCCGCATTCCTGGAACTGCCCGAAGAGGTCCTGCTGACGGTGATGCGCGATCACCAGAAATATTTCGGCGTCGCGCAGCGCGACGGCCGGCTGGCGCCGCACTTCCTGGCAGTCATCAACCTGGATCGCGACCGTTCCGGGCAGGTGCGCGCGGGGCACGAGCGCGTTCTGCGCGCGCGATTCTCAGATGCCCGGTTTTTCTGGGCTGCGGACCAGAAGCACAGCCTTGCCGACAGGTTGCCGCAACTCGCGCACGTGACCTTCGAGTCGCGTCTGGGGACGTATGCAGACAAGGTGGAGCGCAACCGCGCCCTGGCTCGCTGGCTGGCCGAGCAGTGGTTCAGCGCCGGGATCCGCGAGGCGGACGTGCCCGCAGCCGACCGCGCCGCAGAGCTGAGCAAATCGGACCTCACCACGGAGATGGTGCGCGAGTTTGCGGAGTTGCAAGGGATCGTGGGAGGACTCTACGCGGCTGCACAAGGGGAGCCGCCCGGAATTTCCCAGGCCATCTATGACCAGTACAAGCCCGGGGGACTCAGCGGGGCCATCCCGCGCAACCTGGCAGGCTGCGTGCTGGCCTCGGCAGACAAACTGGATACGCTGGCAGGGTGCTTCGCGGTGGGGAAAAGCCCCTCGGGTTCAAGCGACCCGTTCGCACTTCGGCGCGCCGCGCTGGGCGTGGTCAAGATTGTTCTGGAGCGCCGCCTGCCGCTATCACTGTCCGCGGCCGTGGCTGCTGCGTCCAAAGGAATCACCCAGTTGCCGCCGCACGTGGAGTGCCCCGCGGAAGTCCCGGGCCAGGTGCTGGAATTCCTGCTGGAGCGGGCCAGGTATATCTTCCGCGAATTGCACGGATTCGCGGCAGACGAAATCGCGGCCGTGCTGGCCGCGGGCAGCGATGACCTGGCGGACGCGCGGACACGCCTCGAGGCCTTGCACGCCATCCGCAAGACAAAAAACTTCGAGCCCCTGGCCGTAGCCTTCAAGCGCATCCGCAAGATTCTGGAGAAGGCCGGCCCGGCGGAATCCTGGAAATATCCTGGGGTGCGGGCGGAACTGCTTGTCGAGGAAGCGGAGAAAGCCCTGCACGCGGCGGCGACCGCAGCCGGGCGCGAAGCAGGGGAGCGGAAGCGCAGAGGACATTACCGCGAGGCGCTCCTGGTTATCGCTGGATTGCGGCCGGCGGTGGACAAATTTTTCGACGCGGTGCTGGTCATGGCGGAACAGCCAGAGGTGCGGCGGAACCGGCTGACGCTGCTCGACGAGCTGCTGCGGGAGTTCTCCACCATCGCCGACTTTTCCGAGATTTCCGCGGCAGTGAGCCGGGCAAAGTGAATCTAAAGTGAATCTTTAGATGTCCGTTGTCGGCGCGCCGACAAGCCGACGTAGTGCAGCATCGCGCCGGGAAGCAGGGCACCAAGCCGCGAGCACAGAATCTCACAGAGGATGCACAGTCACAGAGGGCGCGGAGACAGCCGCAGAGGAGCAGGCTTGCGATACGTCTATTTTTTCGGGTCTGGCAAGGCGGACGGGACCGGCACAATGAAGGAACTCCTCGGCGGAAAAGGGGCGGGGCTCGCCGAGATGACGCGCATTGGGCTGCCGGTCCCCGCGGGGTTCACCATCTCCACCGTGGCTTGCGCTTATTACTACAAGGAGCGCAAGAAATTTCCGCCGGGGCTGGAACGCCAGGTTCGCAATGCAGTGGTGAAGTTGGAGCGCGTGGCCGGGAAGAAGCTGGGCGACACCCAGGATCCGCTGCTGGTGAGCGCGCGCTCCGGCGCCGCACGCTCGATGCCCGGGATGATGGAGACCATACTGAACCTGGGACTCAACGACCGCTCCGTGCAGGGGCTGGCGCGCACCACCGGCAACGAGCGCTTCGCGTGGGACACCTACCGGCGGTTCATCCAGATGTATTCCAGCGTGGTGATGGGACTGCCGAAGGACGAGCTGGAAGAAAAGCTGCGGTCCCTGAAGCGCCGCCTGCATACCGACCAGGACGTGGAAGTCAGTGCGGAGGGTTGGCGGGAACTGGTGGCGGAATTCAAAGCCTTCTTCAAGGAAAAGACCGGGAGCGCATTTCCGGAAAATCCCGAGGAGCAGATGTGGGGAGCCATCCGGGCGGTCTTTGAATCCTGGACCGCCGAGAAATCGGTCACCTATCGCCGCCTGGAACACATTGACGGCTTGCTGGGGACCGCGGTCAATGTCGTGCAGATGGTGTACGGCAACAAGGGCGACACCTCCGGCACGGGCGTGTGTTTCACGCGCGACCCATCGTCGGGAGCGCCGAGTTTTTACGGCGACTTCCTCGTCAATGCGCAAGGCGAGGATGTGGTGGCGGGAATCCGCACGCCCATGCACCTGGATGCCCTGGCCCGGCGGATGCCGCCCGTCTATGCGCAGTTGAAACAGGTGCGCACCCGGCTCGAAAACCATTACCGCGATATGCAAGACCTGGAGTTCACTGTCGAAGAAGGTCGGCTGTACATGCTGCAAACGCGCGCCGGCAAACGCACGCCAGCGGCAACGTTTCGCATCGCCCTGGACATGGCCAACGAAGGGCTCATCAGCAGGGAAGAGGCTGTGCAGCGCGTCAAGCCCGAGGATATCGAGCGGCTTTTCTACCCGGTCATCGACACCACGGTTTCCGCTGAGGAGTTGAAGCGCAAGCGGCTGGCCAGCGGAGTCAACGCCGTCCCCGGAGCGGCGTCGGGCCGCGCGGTCTTCACCGCCCACGAAGCGGAAGACTGGGCCGGGCGCGGGGAACGCGTCATCCTGGTGCGCCGGGAGACCAGTCCGGAGGATGTGGGCGGGATGTATGCGGCGCAGGGCATCCTGACCGCCTCGGGAGGGAAGACCAGCCACGCCGCGGTGGTGGCACGCGGCTGGGGCAAATGCTGTGTGGTGGGGTGCGAGGCCCTGGATATCGACTACGCGACGAAAAAATTCCGCGTGGATGGCCACACCATCGAGCAAGGGGACTGGATCACGCTGGATGGAAGCAGCGGCTTGGTCTATCTGGGCGAAGTGCCTCTGGCGCAGCCCGAGCTGCCCGAGGCCTACCACACGCTGATGAAATGGGCCGACGGGATGCGCCGGCTGGGCGTGCGTACCAACGCGGATACCCCGCAGGACGCGCGCAAAGCTATCGAAATGGGGGCGGAGGGCATCGGCCTGTGCCGCACCGAGCATATGTTCTTCAAAGATTTCGACGAGCCGGAACGCAGCGCGGAGCGGCAATTGGCGATCCAGGAGATGATCGTCGCGGATTCGCGCGGCGCGCGGCTGGTAGCGCTCGAGAAGCTTCTGCCCTTGCAGCGCCGCGACTTCATCGGCATCTTCCGGGCCATGGACGGCTTCCCGGTGACCATCCGGCTGGTGGATCCGCCGCTTCACGAATTTGTCCCCCACGACCCCGCCAAGCAGGAGGAACTGGCCCGGGCAATCGGCGTGAAGCCCGAAGTGGTGGCTCGCCGCGTGGAACAGTTGCGCGAAGCCAACCCGATGCTGGGTCACCGCGGGTGCCGCCTGGCCATCACCTATCCGGAAATTCTGGAAATGCAGGTGCGGGCGATCATTGAGGCCGCCATCGAGTGCCGCCGGCAGGAAATTAAAGTATTACCTGAGATTATGCACCCGCTCACGCTGGATCGCAAGGAGCTGGCTATACTGGAAAAGCGCACGCGCGAGGTGGCCGACGAGATTATTTCCAGGTCCGGCGTCAAACTGAATTACCTGGTGGGCACGATGATCGAGCTGCCGCGCGCGGCCCTGCTGGCAGACCAGATTGCCGAGGTCGCGGAATTCTTCAGCTTCGGGACCAACGACCTGACGCAGACGGTGATGGGCCTCTCCCGCGACGATGCCGGGCGCTTCCTTCCCGATTACGTGGACGTGAACAAGGCCGGCATCTTCGCCGGGGACCCCTTCCAGACGCTGGATACCGACGGCGTCGGTTTGCTGATGCAATGGGCTATCGAGCGGGGACGCAGGACGCGCCCGAAACTGAAAATCGGAATATGCGGGGAACACGGCGGGGATGCCGCCAGCGTGCACTTCTGCCACCGCGCGGGGATGGACTACGTAAGCGCCTCACCGTACCGGGTACCCATCGCCCGCCTGGCTGCTGCGCAAGCGGCTCTGGAAGAAAAGGCCGGACGATTGCCATCCTTCGACTCTGCTCAGGACAGGCAGAGACACCCTTCGGCTTCGCTCAGGGCGGGCAGAGCGCACAGAGGCAGGAAAAGGAAGAAATAACTCACAGAGACAATGGACAACAATTGGCTGGGCCATCAAGCGGTAGGCTGGGTCTCACCGCACTTTGGCCCGCAGTGAATGGCCAGATTTCATTTTCGCATTCCATGAAGGCAATGAGATTGGCCCCCGGATGCTGGCTCGAATCGTCAAGCGAATTGGCCTATCTCCACAGGACTTTTCGCTGAGGGCACGCGCATCAGGCTCGAAGCGTCAAGCCCGAGCATGCCGGTCATAACAGGGCCAGCGATGTGGCGCAAGCTTATAGCTTGCGCGGCGTTGGCGCAGGGTACCAGCCTGCGCTACAGCTACGTTGGCATTTTGAGGAAGAAGTAGAGCCCCGCAAACGCGAAGATCGCGTCGGGGGCCCAGGCTGCCAGGGCCGGGGGAAGCTGTCCCACTGCGCCGAAGGCTTCAAACAGCGCCGAGAGCGCCCAGTAGACCACAGCAATCCCGATGGCCAGGGCGATCCCGCCGAGAGCGCCCCGCGTCCCCACCAGAAGCGCGAACGGCACACTGAGCAGGACCATCACCGGAGCAATCAGCGGGAAGGCGAATTTTCGGTGCCACTGCACCGAGAGCCGGGCCACGTCGAAGCCCGCCTGCTCGAGCTCCTGGATGTAGCGACGCAGGGCGCGCCAGTCCATCTGGTAATGCTGGCGGACTTCGCGGTGGAAGTAGGCGGGAGGCTCGGCAAGCTCGGGCAGGCTGGTGACAGAAAAGGGCAAATAGCTGGTCACCGTTCCCGCGGCGAATTCCCGGGTCCAGCCTTCCTCGAGCACCCAGGTGGAAAGACGCGGCTCCCAGTGCGCCCGAGTGGCAAAGACCCGGCGCCGGAGCTGGAAGGTATTCTGGTCGAGGACGAACACACTCAGACCGCCGAACAGGCGGCTGTCCGGGTCGAAGACTTCGTAGTTGTAAAGGCGCCCGCCATTTCCAAAAATCCAGGAACGGCGCGGCTGGTAGAAGGTCTGCGCCGGACGGCCCTTGATCTGGTTGCGCAGGGCATCCTGCTGCGGGTTCGACGTGGGCAGGATGGCGGAGTCGAAGGCCAGCATTCCGGCGGCCACCAGCCCGCCGGCCACAAAAAGCGGCACAGCGAGCCGATACAAACTGACGCCCCCGGCCTGAAAGGCTGTGACTTCGTTGTTTTTGGCCAGGATTCCCAGTGTCACCAGCACGGCCACCAGCGCGGCCAGCGGGGCCAGTTGATAGACCAGGTGGGGGGCTAGATAGACGAAATAATTTGCCACCACGGCGTGGGCAATATGGTTCCGAGCGATGTCGTCGAGCAGCTCGAAAAACGTGAAGGAATTGAACAGCAGCAGGAACCCCATCAGGACGGCGGCAAAGAAATAGAAGAACCTCCGCAGCACGTACAGGTCGAAGAGCAATGGGAACCCGGGAAAGAGAGACCAGCGACGCCGTCGCAAACGGCCGCCCCAGGCGGCCTCGGCGAAACCCTCGGAGGGACGCAGCTCGGATATAGAAACAACGCGCGCTCCCGTTTCGACAGGGCGGGTGCGCCGCCAGCGGGAGAAGAAACTCTCACGGTGCGAGCGCTCCATTCGAGGAAGCAGCGCGATGCCCGCGAGCGCGGTCAGGATGTTGGCCAGCCACATCCCGGCGACCGCAGGGAGCGTGCCCTGGCGGGCCAGCCCCGCCCCGGTGATGAACGCCACGTAATACGCGCAGACGATCAGGAGGGTGACCACAAATCCGCCAGCGCGTCCTCCGCGGCGCGGGCGGGCGCCCAGGGGCACGGCCACCAGCACAAAGACCAGACAGGCGGCGGGCATCGCCAGCCGGCGATGGAATTCCACTCGAGACTCGCGTTTCGCGGGACCTTCTGCCGCCAGCAGCTCCCCCGCGGAGCGCTCCCTCGGAACCGGCTGACGCGGCCGGGTGCCTGAAATTCCTGCGACGGCAATCGGCAGGTCGCTCTCGCCGAATGTGGAGACCGAATAGCGGTCCGGTTCACTGCGATTGAACTCGTGCGTGCTGCCGTTCTGAAGGTGGAGCTGGAGCTTGCCCTGCTCGTGGCCGGCAATTACAATGGCGCCCTCTGCCAGGGTCAGCCGCGAAACATTTTGCGGGTCCGCTTCGGCGAGGAAGATGCCGCGCCAGCGGGTGGCCGCGGCTTCCACGTCGTGGACATACAACACGAAGCGCGGGAAGCGCTCGTCGAACACGCGCGGCTGAATCTGGAAGGATGCCTGTGTGGCGCGCAGGCGCTCTTCGACAGCCCGCAGGGTCCCCAGGGCCAGCGGGCCCAGCCAAAAGGTGCAGGATGCGGTGAGCAGCGCAGAGAGCAGGGCCAGCGCACCCACGGGCAGGAGCACGCGGCGCAGCCCGAAGCCGAGAGCATGCAGGGCAATCACTTCGCTATCGGCAGACATACGTCCCAGGCCGATCAGCACACCCAGCAGCGTGGCCATGGGGACGGTGAAGGTGAGCACGGCGGGAAGCGTGGAGAGTAGCAGCAGGCCGATGGTACCCGCGTCGGCAGAGTGGCGCACCACCAGTTCCATCAGCCGGACCAGTTGGGGGATGAACAGGACAAAAGTGAACACTGCAAGACCCAGCAGGGCGTGCGAAAATACCTCGCGACAGATGTAGCGATCGATGATGCGCATTCCTGGCCGTCATTCTAGCACGCCGCCCCGAGGCTCCGGGCCCGCCGCCGGGGAGCCCCTCCCGCAATGAACCGCGTCCATCTGGTCCTGCTGTGGCACATGCACCAGCCGCAGTACCGCGACCCGGCCAGCGGGCGCTACGGAATGCCCTGGAGCCGCCTGCACGCCCTGAAAGACTACTGGGGGATGGTCAAGATCCTGGAGCAGACTCCCGGCTTCCACGCCACGGTCAATGTGGTCCCCTCGCTGGGGATGCAACTGGAGGAGTACGCCGGCGGGCAGTTCGACGAACCGTGGTTCCGGCTGGCGTTCTTACCGGCCGAACAATTGGAGGACGCGGACAAACTGGAGCTACTGGCCCGCGGGTTCCAGGTGAACCGCGACAACCTGCTGCGCCGCTGGCCGCGTTACGTCGAGTTGTTTGAACGCGTGCAGCAGGACGGCGCCGCGGACTGCGCCGGGCAATTCGGCCCGCGCGACTGGCGCGATTTGCAACTGCTCTCCCAGTTGGCGTGGATGGATGAGGAGTACCTGGCAAAAGACGAGGTGGTGGCCGCGCTGAATCACAAGGGCGCGAATTTCACAGAGTTGGAAAAAGAGAGCCTGCGTAGCAAGCAAATGGAGCTTCTGGGCCGCGTACTGCCGGAGTACCGCGCTGCGGCGGCCCGCGGCCAGGTCGAGTTTTCCACTACGCCGTTCTATCACCCCATCCTGCCGCTCCTGTGCGACTCCGACGTCGCGCGCATTGCCAACCCCCACACGCCGCTGCCGCAGCCGCCATTCCGTCACCCGGGAGATGCCCGGGAACAGTTGCGCCGCGCGCGGGAATACCATGAACAGTTGTTCGGTCAGGCGCCGGCGGGCCTGTGGCCCTCGGAAGGATCCGTTTCCGATCAGGTCCTGGAAATGGCGGCAGAGCTGGGATTCCGCTGGTTCGGCGCCGATGAAGGCGTGCTGGGCCGCACGCTGGGAACGGGTTTTGGCCGCGACGCCGGCGGGGTGCCCGACAACGCGGCAAAACTCTACTCGCCGCTGCGCGTGCGGCGCGGGGGGCGCGAAATCTGCGGAGTCTTCCGCGACCACCACATTTCCGACCTGGTGGGGTTTGTCTACAGCCGGATGTCTGCTGCAGCGGCCGCCGAAGACCTGCACCGCCGCATCCGGGCCATTGGCGAGCGCGTAGATTCAGCCGCCACCGGCGGAAAGCCGCTCACCGTCTCCATCATCCTGGATGGGGAGAACGCCTGGGAGTATTTCCCCGGAGCGGGGCGGGATTTTCTGCGCCAATTCTATCGCCGCATCGAGGGAGACGGGGAGATCCGCGCGCTGACGGTGAGCGAAGCCATTGCCGCGGCGGGTGAAATTCCCGTGGTCGAGGCCATTGCTCCCGGCTCCTGGATCAACGCCAATTTCGACGTGTGGATCGGGCACGCCGAAGACGTCCAGGCATGGAATCTGCTTCGCGATGCGCGGGATTTCTACACGGCGGCGGAGAAGCGGGCAGCGGAGGGCACCGCAGGCGCGCCATCGAAGGAGCAACTGGCCAGCGCCTACGAATCGCTGCTGGCCGCGGAAGGCAGCGACTGGTGCTGGTGGTATGGTCCGGAACACAGCTCGACGCACGACGCAGAATTCGACGCCCTGTACCGCAAGCACCTGACGCAAATCTATGTGGCCCTGGGACAGGAGGCGCCGGAGCAACTGACGCAGCCCATCAAGCGGCAATGGGAGAAGGCTATGACACTGCCGCCGGCGTCGTTCCTGAGCCCGCAACTGGATGGCCGGGAGACCTCCTACTTCGAATGGATGGGGGCGGGAGTCTATTCCGCGCAGCGCCAGAGCGGGGCCATGCACGGCCGGTCGTATCTGTTGCACGAAATCCAGTATGGATTCGACGAAAATTTTCTGTACGTGCGGGTGAACCCATTCCATGAAGCGGTGGCGGAACTCAACCTCTATGAATTCCGCGTCACCCTGCGCTGCGCGGAGGAACTCCGCGTGCGGGCCGTCATCGCCGAACAGACTCTGTGTCTGGTGGAGGCGGAGCGCGGCGGAGGGACACTGTTCGGCGTGACCGAAAAGGTCAAAGCCGCCTACGGAAAATTCCTGGAACTGAAAATCGCGCGCGATTTGATCCCCGTCGCAGGGCGAACCAGCGTGGGAATTCACGTGGGGCTGTGGGAGAGCGGGTTGCCCGTCGACCTGCTCCCCGCCGAAGGCTGGGTGGAGGCCCGGCTGGGCCCCGACGCATTTGGCTGGGCGGTCTGAGAAAACTCTTGCTGCTCAGAACCGCAACAGGTAGGAGGCTTTGACAAAGAACTGGCGGCCGTCGTTGAGAAAGCGATCACGGGTACGCAACAGGCCGGAAGAGGTGGTGGTGAGGGAGGGGTCCAGGTTCTGGAGATTGCTGTTATAGCCCACATAGACGGCGGTGCCGGGGCGCAGCAGCCAGGTGATGAGGAAATCGAAGTTCAGATTCTTGGTGGTGGAGAGGGAAGTGAACTGCGAATTGGCCAGCGTGGGGTTGTATTGCGCGATGAAGCGCAGTGAAAATTCCCGGTTGATCTGATAATTCCAATTGGAACGGAAGATGTGGTTGTTGAAGATGGCGGAATCGGCCCCGACGACGCGCAAGCGCGAGAGGATGTAACTGTTTTCGATGGCCAGTTGCGAGACGGGCCGCAGGGTAAGTCCTGCAAAGGCGAACTGAGAGCGCGCCGGAACCGGGGGGCCCGAGGCCGGTCCGAAGTTGATGCCTCGTCCCCACCCACCCTCGGCGAACACCGAAAGCTGGGGGAAAAAGGCGGAGTGGAAAAAGAAACCGCGCTCGCCGGTGGCGAAGTCTCGGTCCGCAGGCAGAGTGGAGAAATCGGAAGGGCGCAGGCGCTCCCGACCCACATTCCCGAAGGCCCCCAGGCTGGTCTGCCGGGCAAATTCGAAGGAATAGTTGGCGTTGTAGAACTCCTCGAGCCGTGTGCCGTCGTGCGCCCAGAGCGCCAGTTGAAACGCCGCCGGGCCGTGGCTGATGAGCCGCTTGCCTTCGGGACGGAAGCGGTAGCGCGCGAAATTGCTGAAGCGACGAACATCGGGACGGCGGAAGAAACCGGTCTGCGTGAGGAAACCGCGGCTGGTGTCTATGTACAGCGTGTTGAAGATGACCTTGCGGCCGGCGTGTTGGGTCCAGAGTTCATAGGAAGGGCCGGCCTGCGTGGTGCCATCCAGAAAACGCGTCGAGGAGGTGACCGCCTGGGCGTTTCCAGTCCAGTTCTTGCCAAACCGGAAGCGAATGTCGGCGCCGCCGACGCGGTTGTAACTATCCATGAGGCGCCGCTCCGCGTAGATCACCCCGAGGCTCTGATGCTGGCCGATGTCCCGGTTCACGCGCAGGACGCCGAAGTAGGCGCGCTTGCCGGCCAGCGGGTCGGCTGCAGGAACGCTGCGTCCCGGCGACTGGTCGTCAGCAAACAGCAATCCCAGCGCATAGGGCCCCAGTTTGCCGGTGGCCCGGGCGCCGAACTGCGGGTCGGCGATGCGGCGCGTGAACAGCAGATTGATGGGGGTCTCAAAAAAATTGGAGTTCTCCTGAAAGAAGGGACGCTTCTCCGGGAAAAACACTTCGAAGCGCTGGTTCACCGTATTTTGCGGCTCATCGGATTCGACCTGGCTGAAGTCAGGGTTCAGGGTGACGTCAACTACCAGGCGATCCTTGAGCACAAATTTGGCGTCCAGACCGAGGTCGCCTTCAAACGAGTCGGACCGGAAACGCGGGGCGTTCGGGTCCCGCAAATCCAGGGCCCGGAAAGAACGGAAGGCCGCATAGGGGATGAGCTGGAAGTTGCGGCCCGGTGAAATGTCGCGGAGTCCCAGGACGGTGCCCTCCTGGGTCAGGCGGCCTTCGATGCGGCTGCTGATGCGCGGCCAGTACACGGTCTCATTCAGCCGGGGGATAATACGCTGCAAGACGATGCCCCACCTTGTGCCGTCCCCGGCCGGCGGAAAGCGCAGGCTGCGGAAGGGGATGGCCATCCACACGACATAGCCGCGGTCAGTGACTCGTCCCTGGGAATGCCAGACAGTGTCAAACGCGTCGTCGAAACCCGTGCTTTCCGTGTACAGGCGGTCAAGCTGGATGCCCAGCGGGTTGGTGACGAAGGAGTAAGCGCGGCGGCGGTCGTGGAAGGTGTCCAGCATGATCTGGACCGTGTCGTCGGCGTAAATGTTCTCGCGGCGGGTCATCCGCGCCCGGATTTTGGAAGGCTCGGCGTCAAAGGCCACGAAGACCACGTAGAGCTGCTTGTCGTCGTAACCGAGGTAGGCGACGGTGCGCTGCGAGGCCGGCTGGCCATCGCGGGGGTCGCGCTGGATGAAGGTATCCACGCTGGCCATCTTCCCGTCCATGCCGTTCCCGGCATCCATGTTCAGAAAGTCCTCGAGGGCCGGGGGGCGGTCGATCCGCGGAATCATGATCTCCGAATTGGCAATCGACAGGGCGGCGGGCCGTGTGCCGGCGGAATCCTGTGCTCCCGCAGAATGTGGAAGGCCGGGTGGTTCGGCTGCGGCCACCACGGGCAGGACAGGCAAGAGCAGGGGCGCAGCAAGCAGCGCCCCTACCATCATTCGTGACTGTGGCATACGTCCAGCCAACCCCCACTCGAGAAGAACCGATTATTCAGATGCCGGCGGTACAAAAGATGCCAATCATATAGACGCTGCAGGCGGAATTGGGTTTGGCTGTGACAGCGGAAATGCGAGGCGCCGAGCGGTTAGAACGCCAGGATGGCCAGGTCGCGAGGCGAGTCGCCGACGGGGACCAGCGTAATCAGGCTGTTGGTGCGCGTGCGGATTACGGCCAGGTCGTTCGAGCCCTCGTTGACCACCAGGAGCAAGTCTTCGCCCGGGGTGAACCGTGAAACCCCGGGCCGCTGGCCCACAGGCACAGGCTTCAACACCCGGCGCAGCGGGATCTCGACCGGGATAACCCGTCCGCCCTGGGGATCGGACACGTAGAGCCAGTGAGAATCACCGGTCAGGGCCGCTTGGGAAGGGGCCGCGCCCATCAACACCTGGTCGCCAATCTCATTTGTCCAGGTGTTGACGATGGCCAGGCCGTGCGACGCGGGGGCAGGGACGAACAACTCTCCACCATCGGGTTTGAGGACCAGCCCGGCCGCCGCGCCAGGGAGAGGCAAATTGGTGAGCAGCACGTTGCGCTTCAAATCCACGACTGACACCTGGCCTGAGCTTTCACGTGAGGCCCCGGCTCCGGCCGCGGCGACGAAAGCTTTGGAGCTGTCCGGCAGCACCACCACATGCTCCGGCCCGGGGGCCACGCGAACCGTAGCGATTAGGCCCAGGTCCGCGGTGCGGAGAATCGTGAGCGTGCCCGAGTCACGGTCGGGGACCAGCAGCGAACTGCCATCTGGGGTTACGCGTGCCACCCAGGGGCGGCGTCCGACTTGCGCGCGGGCCACCACGCTGCGCCTTGCGCAATCCACGGCCACCACCGTGCCGCCGCCCGAGGCGGCCACAAAAGCGCGGCTGCCATCGAGTGAAAAATCCAGGGCAAAAGGCGCGGGGCCGACTCGAATCCTCGCGGCGACTTTACCTTCCGGCGCGTCAATTACCCAGATCTCGCCGGTCTCGCTGCTCACGCCCCAGATTTCTTTTCGCGTGGGATGGGCGCGGATGCCGGAAGGACGCGGTCCGACGGGAATGGTCGCGGCCACCGACAGCCGGACCAGGTCCACGGCGGAGATAGTTCCGGAGGCGGTGTTGGTCACGTACGCAAACAATCGGAGGCCCGGGTGGAGGACCGAGGGGCGGTGTTCGCGGGCAATCTGATGTGCCGCGCCGGCCAGCAGCAGCGCCAGCAAAACGGCCAGTCGAAAATTGATGCGGCGGGACATTGGCAGGGAGCGCGGCCCGGAGTGAAGCCGCGCCAGAATACTGAACTTTTACCGGGCTGTTGCCGCCAGCGCGTCCATCGAGCGGCCCACCACGGGCGCAATCTGCTGCACCTCGCGCATCAACTGGACAAATTCCTCCGGGAGGATGGACTGCATTCCATCGGAAAGGGCGCGGTCGGGCTGATGATGGACCTCGACGAGAAGGCCGTCGGCCCCGACGGCGATGGCCGCGCGAGAGAGGGGAAGCACCTTGGTGCGCTTGCCGGTGCCGTGGCTGGGGTCCACCACGATGGGCAGGTGGCTGCGCTGCTTCACGGCGGGGATGACGGCCAGGTCCAGGGTGTTGCGCGTGAAGTCTGAAAACGTGCGCACGCCGCGCTCGCACAGGATGACGTTGTAATTGCCCTCGGCCATCACGTATTCGGCGGCCATCAGGAACTCGTCGAGCGTGGCGGACATGCCGCGCTTAAGCAGGACAGGTTTGCGGGCGCGCCCGGCGCGTTTCAGCAGGGAGAAATTCTGCATATTGCGCGCGCCAATCTGGATGACGTCAGCGTGCTGCTCGACCAGCTCGAGGCTTTCGTGGTCCACGGCTTCGGTGACAATGCCCAGGCCGTAGCGTTCGCGCACTTCGGCAAGAATTTTCAAACCGGGCTCGCCCAGGCCCTGGAAACTGTAGGGGGAGGTGCGCGGCTTATAGGCCCCGCCGCGGAATAGGTGCGCGCCTGCGGCCTTCACTTTTTCGGCCACGGCGAAAGCCTGCTCCGGGGACTCAATGGCGCAGGGGCCGGCCATCACGGCCAGGGGCATCCCGCCAACGGTGACCTCTCCGGCAGGCGTGGGGATGCGCACGACTGTGTTTTCTTCCTTGATGTCGCGGCTGACCAGCTTGTAGGGCTTGCTGACGGGGATGCACTCCACCACTCCGGCCATCGATTCCAGGACTCCCAGGTCCACGGCGCCCTGGTTGCCAGTGATGCCGATAGCCGTGCGCATACTGCCGGGGATGGGGTGGGCCTTCAGGCCCAGACCCTCGATCCGCTGGCAGACGGCGCGGACCTGCTCCTCGGTTGCGTGTGCCTGCATCACCACCAGCATCGGCGTTGCCCCGTTCCCAGATTGGCCTTGTGCAGCCCCGAAGCTTCGGGGCTGTACAGAGCGGCTTCCCGTGTGAACTGCAAACGAACAGTCTACTCCAGGAAATCCGCAGGCTGCAAACCCCATTCTCGACTGCGGGTCTGGCTGCTTCTCCGATTTCCGGCGGGACGAACTGTTTGACAGCTTCAGCGGGGTGGGAGAATGTATGCTGCGCGAAGCCGGGGAGGATTTATGAAATTGCGAATTCTTTTGTGCCTGACGCTGCTGGGTTGTGGAGCTGCTGGCGCCCGGGCGGCGGAGCTTACCTACACCGTGGAAATGCCGCGGCCGGAAACGCATTACTTCCACGTGACCCTGCGGATGGAAGAAAACCGCGACGCGGCTATCCGCCTGGTGATGCCGGCGTGGACCCCGGGGTCGTACATCATCCGGGAGTACGCAAAATTCGTGGAAGATTTCTCCGCGCAGGCGGAAGGCAAAGCGCTGCCGTGGCAAAAGGCCGACAAGCACACCTGGGTGATCGGGGCGGGGAAGGCACGAGCGGTCGAGGTCCGCTACAAAGTGTACGCCAACGACCTCAGCGTCCGCGGCGCCGATCTCGACGATGAACACGGCTATTTCAACGGCGCCGCACTATTCATGTATGCCGTGGCGCAGAAGAACCGGCCGTACCGCCTGAAACTCGTCCCCCACGACAGCTGGAAAGTGGCCACGGGCCTGGAGGCCGTGGCCGGGCAGACGAATGTGTTTGAAGCGCCGGACTTCGATACGCTGGTGGATTGCCCGGTGGAAATCAGCGCCTTCGAGCGCCTGGAATTCCAGGTGCAGGGAGTGCCGCACTGGATGGTCATCCACGGTCCGGCGAAATTCGACCGCGAAAAAATGACCGATGCCTTCCGGCGCATCGTCGAGACCCAGGCGGCGATGATGCGCGAGCTGCCGTACAAACACTATACCTTCCTGATGCACCTGGGACTGCCCGCGGGCGGGGGGCTCGAGCATTTCAATTCCACGTCCATCAACTCCTCGCGGATGAGTTTCCGGCAGGACACGGACTGGGAGGCGTTCCTGGACCTGGTGAGCCACGAATACTTCCACCACTGGAACGTGAAACGCATCCGCCCGGCAGCGCTGGGGCCATTCGACTATACGCAGGAGAATTACACCCGCGCGCTGTGGATCAGCGAGGGGATTACCGATTACTACTCGCTGCTGATACTGGCCCGCGCGGGACTCATCACGCCGAAAAAATACTACAAGGGATTGACCACGCTGATTCAGAATTATCGCGAAACGCCCGGGCGGCTGCGGCAGAGCGCCGAGGCTTCGAGCTTCGACACCTGGATCAAACTCTACCGCCAGACCGAAAATTCCGTGAACACGGAAATCTCCTACTACGACAAAGGGGCACTGCTGGGCCTGCTGCTGGACCTGGAAATCCGGCGGCGCACCGGTAACGCAAAATCGCTCGACGACGTGATGCGCCAGTTGAATGAAAACTACGCGAGGAAAGGGAGGGGCTTCCCCGAAGAAGATTTCCAGAAGGTTGCGGAACAGATGGCCGGCGGCTCTCTGGCTGAATTTTTTGCTGCGTACGTCAGCGGCGTAAAAGAGCTGCCCCTGGAGCAGGCGCTGGAAACTGCTGGGCTGCTTCTGGCGGCCAGGAAACCCGCGGAAAAGGAGGAAGACCGCCAGAAGGAAGACAGCGTGGAGCTGGGCATCCGCACCTCGCGCAGCGGCGACCGCACGCTCATCTCGCGCGTCATCGAAGGGCTGCCTGCCTGGGCCGCGGGCGTGAACGCCGGAGACGAATTGCTGGCATTGGACGGCATCCGCGTGGGCGATTCCGACTACCGGGCGCGCCTCCAGGAATACGCCCCGGGCGGCAAAGTCCGCATCACGGTATTCCGCGACAACAAGCTGAAGGAACTGGAGGCCGTGCTCGGTCCGCCGCTGGCAAAATTCGAAATCACGGAAATCGAAAAGCCGGATGAAATGCAGTCGCGAATCCGCAAGGACTGGCTGGGCATTCGTCCCTGATCCAAGGGTAATTTTTTCAGGCCGCGGCGTTGTTGCGGGGCCACCGTCCATCGGCTAAGATGAATGGTTAGCTTTTGGCCCGTGGTTTGGCTACGCTCACCACAGGCGGCGCCTCCGGGGAGCAGGAACACACCAACGGGCCGTCAAGATGCCGGCGGCACAAAGAGAGATGCTCCCACCGGCCTCCGCTAACCGCATCCATGCCTGAGAACGAGCCGATCACAAAAACCGCATTCGACGACGAGGACGCGTACCACCCCGAGCCGCCCGCAGAGCCGGAACTCCCAGCGTGGAAAGACGGCAGCGTGCGCGTGGGCATCCACACATCCATCGCCGGAGACATTTCTGGCGCGCTGGACCTGGCCAAAGGTATCGGCTGCAACGCGCTGCAGATTTTTTCGTCCAGTCCGCGGTCCTGGCCGCGGCGGGCGGAATTGGACGCGACCATCGGCCCGGCATTCCGCGCGCGGCGGCAGGAGCTGGGGCTGGGGCCGCTGGTCATCCACGACAACTACCTCATCAACCTGGCTTCGCCGGACCGCGTCCTGCGCGTGCGGTCGGTGCAGGCATTCCACGACGAAATCATCCGCGCGCTGGCCCTGGGAGCGGATTACCTGGTGGCGCATCCCGGCGCCGCAAAGGGCGCCAACCGCGAGGAGGCCCTGGGCCGGGTAGCCGAAGGCATCCGCCAGGCGTCGCGAGGACTGAAACTGGGCGACCTGCAAATCCTGTTGGAAAACACGGCAGGACAAGGCACCTGGCTGGGCTGCGTGTTCTCAGAACTCAAGAAAATCATCGACGCGGGCCCGGAAATCCCGCTGGGAGTGTGCGTGGACACGGCGCACACGCTGGCCGCAGGGTACGAAATCCGGACCGCAGAGGGGCTGGAGCGCACGCTGGACGCCATCGCAAATACAGTGGGCCTCGACGCGGTCAAGGTGCTCCACGTGAACGACTCGAAAGCAGGACTGGGGTCGCGCGTGGACCGCCATCAGCACATTGGCAAGGGAGAAATCGGCCTGGCGGCGTTCGGACGCATCCTGAACCACCCGCGGCTGGCAGGGAAGTATTTCATCCTGGAAACGCCGATTGACAAGCCCGGAGACGATCGGCGGAACGTGCAAGCAGTGTGGAAACTGCTCGGCGGAACAGTCTCCAAGGTTGCCGCGGGCACCGCGCGGGATGGATTTCGAGTGCGTGCGGCGGCCGGGAGGAAGAAGGCGAGGAGGCCAAAGAAGTCCCGGAAAACATCAGCCGCGAGGAAATCCGCAAAGGTACGCGCGCGGCGCAAGAAGAGGAGCAGGTAATTGGCGGAGTACAACCCGCAGGACGTAGAAGCCCGGTGGCAGAAATCGTGGGAGTCGCAGGGCGTGTTCCGCGCGCGCCTCGGCGGGCGCGGGCAGAAATATTATGTCCTGGAGATGCTGCCCTATCCCTCCGGCACGCTGCACATGGGCCACATGCGCAACTACACCATCGGCGACGCGGTGGCCTGGTACAAGCGCATGCAGGGATTCCAGGTGATGCACCCGCTGGGGTGGGACGCTTTCGGTCTGCCGGCGGAAAACGCGGCCATCCAGCATGGCGTGCACCCGCGGGAGTGGACGCTCTCCAATATCGAGGGGATGAAGGCGGTTTGCAAACGCTACGGCTTCAGCTACGACTGGGAGCGCGAAATTTCCACCTGCGAGCCGGAGTATTATCGCTGGAACCAGTGGTTTTTTCTGCGCATGTTCGAGCGCGGCCTGGCCTATCGCAAAAAGAGCCGCGTGAACTGGTGCCCGGAGTGCCAGACGGTGCTGGCCAACGAACAGGTGGTGGACGGCTGCTGCTGGCGGCACGAGGAGACGCAGGTCGAGGCTCGCGAGATCGCGCAATGGTTCCTGAAGACTACGGCCTACGCCGACCAGTTGCTGGACGACATCGCGCAGCTCGAGCGTGGATGGCCCGAGCGCGTCCTGGCCATGCAGCGCAACTGGATCGGGAAATCGCACGGTGCGCGGGTGCGGTTTGATGTGCATGGACTCCCCGGCCACGGCATCGAGATTTTCACGACGCGGATCGACACCATCTACGGCGCGACCGCAATCATTCTGGCCGCAGACCACCCGCTGGTGCCCGAACTCGTAGCCGGAAATCCCGGCCGCGCCAGGATCGAGGAGTCCCTGGCACGGATGCGCGCCAATTCACTGCGCGCGGCGGAACTGGCCGCGGCTGAGAAGGACGGCCTGTCCACCGGCCACTCCGCCATCAACCCCTTTAGCGGCGAGCGCCTGCCCATCTGGATCGCGAATTTCGTGCTGCTGGAATACGGCACGGGCGCCGTGATGGCCGTGCCCGCCCACGACCAGCGCGATTTCGAATTTTGCAAAAAGTACGGCCTGCCCATCCGTGTGGTGGTGCAGCCGCTCACCGGCGCGGAGCTGGATGTGGCGACGATGCAGGAAGCGTTTACCGAGCATATGGAAGGCCGGCTGGTGAACTCGGGGCCATACAACGGCCTGGCGCCGCAGGAGGCCATTGCGAGGATGACTTCCGACGCCGGGGAAAAGGGCTTCGGCAGCGAGCAAATCACGTTTCGGCTGAAGGACTGGGGCATTTCCCGGCAGCGCTACTGGGGCACGCCCATCCCCATCATCCATTGCGAAAAATGCGGGCAGGTGGCCGTGCCGGACAAAGCCCTGCCGGTCCTGCTGCCGTCGGGCGTGGCTCTGACCGGGCAGGGGCAATCGCCGCTGGCGGGGGTGGCCGAGTTTGTAAACGTGAAGTGCCCGAAATGCGCGGCCCCCGCGCGGCGGGAAACCGACACCATGGACACGTTCATGGATTCGTCCTGGTATTTCTACCGCTACGCGGACCCCAGGAATGCCTCTGCGCCGTTTGACAAAAAGGTGGTGGCGCAGTGGTGCCCGGTGGATCAATACATCGGCGGCATCACCCACGCCATCCTGCACCTGATGTACTCGCGGTTTTTCTGCAAGGTGATGCGCGATATGGGCCTGGTCGCCCACGACGAGCCCTTCCTGCGCTTGTTCTGCCAGGGGATGGTGCAGAAGGGCGGCACGACGATGTCCAAGTCCAAGGGCAACATCGTGGGCGCCATCGACATGGCGGAAAAGTACGGATGCGACACGGCACGGGTCTATATGCTGTTCGCCGCGCCGCCGGAAAAAGATCTGGAATGGAGCGAGCAGGCCATCGAAGGGGCCTCGCGGTTCCTGCATAAAGTGCACCGCATCGTAACCGCGCATGCGCCGCACGCGCGGGACGCAGCCAGGCGCGCCGAGAGCGGAAAGGTGGCCGGGCTCACGCCGAAAGAGCGCGTCCTGCTGCGCAAAACCCATCAAACGCTGAAGCGCATCACGCGGGACTTCGAGGAACGCTGGCATTTCAACACCTCCGTGGCCGGCCTGATGGAGCTGGTGAATGAAATCACCGCGCAGGAGCCGCTCCGGGAAGGCGCATCGCTGGAAGTCATCCGCGAAGTCCTGGAGCTGCTGGTGCTGATGCTGGCGCCGATGGCGCCGCACGTGGCGGAAGAACTTGGCGCCGAACTAGGCCATCCCGGCGGAATCGCTGCGGCCTGCGCAGGGGGAAAGCGGATGTGGCCGGCGTTCGACGCGGACCTTGCCCGGGAGGAGGAATTCGAGGTGGTGCTGCAAGTGAATGGAAAACTGCGGGGCAGGATGGTAGTGGAAGGCGGGTTGAGCGACGAGGAACTGGGCCGGCGGGCGCTGGCGGATGCGCGCATTGCCGCGGCGCTGGACGGCAAGCAGGTCCGCAGGACCATCGTGGTGCCCAATAAGCTTGTGAACGTAGTGGCGAGCTGAGCGGCAGAAAAGAGCAAGAATTACACAGAGCTCACAGCGACGCAGTCACCACAGAGGCACAGAGAGCAGAGGCCTTTCGCGAAACCACTCAGGGTCTTCGAGGCACTGAGGGCGCAGAGCCAGAGAGAAAGAAGAGAAGAATGAGCGTTCGCGGTGGAATCGTGGTCCTGGATTTTGGCTCGCAGTACACGCAGCTGATTGCGCGGCGGGTGCGCGAGCAGGAAGTGTTTTCATCCATCCTGCCGTGTACGGTCCCCCTCGACCAGGTGCGGAAACTGGAGCCCGCCGGCGTGATCCTCAGCGGCGGCCCGAGTTCTGTGTATGACGCGGGCGCGCCGGTCTGCGACCCCGGCGTCCTGGAATTGGGCGTTCCCGTGCTGGGCATCTGTTACGGGCTGCAATGGATTGCCCACACTCTGGGCGGGCGCGTGGAGCGAGCCGAGAGGCGCGAGTACGGCCCCGCGGAGTTCGAAGTCTGCAACGGTTCGCCGCTGCTGAAGGAAATCCCGTCGCGTTCGAAAATCTGGAACAGCCACGGAGATAGCGTGGTCGCGCTGCCGGCGGGCTTTCGCGTTTGCGGAGAGACGGACAACGCCGTGGCCGCGGCCGAAAATGCCGAGCGCAAGATTTACGCGATTCAATTCCATCCTGAAGTGCGTCACACCGACCACGGGACACAAATCCTGCGCAATTTTGTCCAGGGCATCTGCCACGCGCGGCCGAACTGGAGCCGGGCGTCGTTCATCGCCGAGACCGTGGAAGCCATCCGGCAGCAGGTGGGCGAAGCGCGCGCCCTTTGCGCGCTCAGCGGCGGCGTGGATTCAGCGGTAGCCGCAACGCTGGTGCACCGCGCCATCGGCAGCCGGCTGGTAAACGTTTTCGTGGATACGGGAGTCCTGCGCAAGAACGAGTTCTCGGAGACCATTGAGTTGCTGCGCGGCCGGCTGGGACTGAACGTCCTCGGCGTGGACGCCGCGGCGCGCTTCCTGGACCGCCTGCGCGGGGTCAGCGACCCGGAAGAAAAGCGGAAACGCATTGGCAACGAGTTCATTGCCGTGTTTGCCGACGAAGCCAAAAAACTGGGCGAAATCAAGTTCCTGGTGCAGGGCACGCTGTATCCCGACGTGATCGAATCCACCTCAGTGAAGGGGCCGTCGGCGGTCATCAAGACCCACCACAACGTTGGCGGCCTGCCGAGCGTGATGCCCTTTGCCCTGCTCGAACCTCTGCGGGATCTGTTCAAGGACGAAGTGCGCCAGATCGGCAGGGAGCTCGGCCTGCCCGAAGAGATGCTGACCAAGCACCCGTTCCCGGGTCCCGGGCTGGCGGTGCGCATCCTGGGCGAGGTGACGCCGGAGCGACTGGCCGCGCTGCGCGAGGCCGACGCCATCATTGTCGAGGAAATCCGGAGTGCGGGGCTGTACGAAAAGACCTGGCAGGCGTTCGGGGTATTGCTGCCGGTGCGCAGTGTCGGGGTGATGGGAGACGAGCGCGGCTACGGGCTGACTATGGCGGTGCGAGTGGTGGATTCGGAAGACGCGATGACTGCGGACTGGAGCCGGCTGCCGCCGCAGGTCCTGGCGAGAATTTCCTCGCGGATTGTGAATGAAGTGCGCGGGCTGACGCGGGTGGTTTACGACATCAGCTCGAAACCCCCCAGCACCATCGAGTGGGAATAGACACCACGGACCCTGGCCGTTGCAGGGCGGCTCGGAGCGGGAGAGGGAAGTCCGCGGCGCTACCGCCGGGCCATCTTCTGCGCCATGAAGAAGACCAACTTGCGGTCGGGCTCCTGCATGCGGCTGAAGACGCGGCGCAAGCGGTTCATGAAGCGGGCTTCTCTGCCGGTGGTGCCCCAGACAGGCTCAGCGCCCGCCCTCCGCCTGGGCAGAGGGGGGAGCGCCGGCGGCTGCTCTCCGTCATAGAAGATCTGGTAGAGCGGGACCTCGAGAGCCCGGGCCAGCTTTTCAAGCGTCTCGATAGAAGGAACGGTATGCCCGTTCTCGACGCGGGAAAGATAGCAGCGGAGCAGGCCGGTGCGTTTCTCGATGTCCCCCTGGGACATTTTTTTCTCTTCGCGTAGTGCGCGTAACCTATCGCCGATGATCATAGGCGGATAATTACCACACGCCGGATAATCGCGCAAGAGGATTTGTGGTGCCGCGGGCAGATTCTTTATGATTCATCCCCGAATGTGCCGGATAGGCACAGGTCACGCGTCCAAGGATGTAACCTGAAGCCGATGACCCACGTCCCAAAGGCGGCGGCGGAGACGGGAAAAACCGGTCCCGCCCGGGAGAGCTCCATGGCAGCCGGAGCGGCAGTCGCTCCCATCTCCTCGGCGGCAGTCCGGCCGGCCGAATCCGACCGCGACCTGGTGCGCCGGGCGCAGTCCGGAGATGTGAGCGCCTATGAGTCCCTGGTGCGGCGCAACCAGGCGCGCGTGTTCGCGGTGGTGGGCGGCATCCTGCGCCAGCGCGAGGACATCGAGGACGTGGCGCAACAGGTGTTCGTCAAGGCCTATGTTTCGCTGAAACGGTTTGACCAGCGTTCGGCCTTCTCCACCTGGCTCTACAAAATTGCGGTGAACGAATGCCGCGACTACCTGCGCAAGAAGCGCGTGCGCAAGCTGGTCTATGAGGCGGACCTGAGCGAAGACCAGGTGCAGCTGCTGGACCACCTGGAACCGGGCGCGGTGGGAGTGGGCCAGGTGGCGCTGAGAACCATAGACGCCGGGCGCCGCGCCGAGCTGCGGCAAACTGTGGACTGGCTCCTGGGACGCCTGGGAGAAGCAGAGCGCACGATGCTGGTGCTGAAGGAAGTGGAAGGCTACTCGGTGGAAGAGATCGGCGAAGTGATGGACATGAACGTGAACACCGTGAAGGTGCGGCTTTTCCGTGCGCGCGGGCGGCTGATGGAAGCCTTCCGCAAGCGGCAGAACAAGGGCGCCCGGCAATAGCCGGAATCGGGAGAGGAGGCAGCGCCGTGAGTTGTAAAGAATTCAAGAACCGCGAAGAAGAACTGGCCGATTACGCAGAGGCTACGGCCTCCCCGGATGTGGCGCGGAAGTTGGAAACACATTTGGCGGGCTGCGGCGAGTGCAGAAAAGCAGTGGATGAGGCGCGCCGGGCCGGCCTGCTGTTGCGCGCGGGCTGGGAGGCGGCGCCGGTACCGGGGAACGAGTTCTGGTTCCGTGTGCGCGCAGGGATCCTGGCCGAGGAAAAGCGTGCCGGGTTCTGGCTGCCGCTGGAGACCTGGGCATTCCGTTTTTCGTTTTCGGCGGCGCTGGGCCTGGCTCTGCTGACCGGGTATGCGCTGACTAATGAATTCGATGGCGACCTCGGCTCCGGGCCAGTGGCGGAATCCCTCGAACCGGAGCAACAGCCGCGCAGCGGCGATGACGTGTTGTGGGAGCTGGTCAGGAAGTAGAAGGAAGGATGGGTGAAGCGATGAGCAAGCGAGCAATTCTCCTGGTGGTTGTGGTCTTCGTGCTGGGACTCGCCTTCGGCGGGCTCAGCATCCACGTGGCTGCCGACCGCGGCTGGACCGGTCATCACGGGCCTCGCGGCGGCTCCGGCAAGGCCCGCCTGATGGACCAGCTCACGCGCGAACTCGAACTCTCTGCCGAGCAGCAGAATCAGCTCCAGGCGGTGCTGGATCAAACCCGGCAGCGCTATCAATCCATCTACGAGCAAATCCGGCCGCAGATGGAGCAGGCGCGACTCCGAGGCCGCGAAAACATCCGCAAGCTGCTGACCGCTGAGCAACTCCCGAAATTCGAAGCCCTGGTGCAACGCATGGACGAGGAGCGCAAGAAGCGCGACTCCCGCTGAACTGCCTGGCAGTTCAAGAATTGAAAGAAGAGGGAAGGGGACTGCTATGAAGCGATGGATGGAATGGGCCAGGGGGCTCTGGCAAAAATCGATGAAGCACCGGGCAATGCTTGTAGCTCCTCCGGTGGCTCTGATTGTGTTCCTGGCGTTTGCCGGATTCGGCGGGCGCTCGGCGGCGCAATACTACACCGCGAAAGTCGAGCACGGGGACATCTCGCAAGTGGTGCAGGCCACAGGCACCATTAACGCCGTGACCACCGTGCAGGTGGGCTCGCAGGTTTCGGGCGCCATCGCCGAGCTGTTCGCGGATTTCAACTCCAAAGTAACCAAAGGGCAGGTGATCGCGCAGATCGACCCGGCCATTTTCCGCACGCGGCTGATGCAGTCGGAGGCGGACCTGGAAAATGCGCTGGCCAACGTCAAGAGCCTGGAAGCGCAGATCGAAACGCAGCGGGCCGACGTACTGGCCAGCAAGGCGGGCGTGGCCCGGGCACAGGCCCAGGCGCGCGAAGTGTCCTTGCAATTGAAGCGCACCAAGGAACTGTTCGAGCAGGGCATCTCCTCGGCTTCGCAATTGGACACCGCGCAGGCCAACGCCGATGGCAACGACGCCGGCCTGCAAGTGGCCGAAGCGCAGTTGGAGCAGTCCAAGGCGCGGCTGAAGGTCCTGATGGCGCAAAAGGACCAGGCCCGGGCACAAGTCTCCCAGCGGCGGGCGGCGACGGAAATGGCTCGCGTGGACCTGAGCCACACCACCATCAAAGCCCCGATTGACGGCACGGTCATCGCCCGCAACGTGGACGTGGGGCAAACGGTGGCCGCAAGCCTTTCGGCGCCGACGCTGTTTATGATCGCTCAGGACCTGACAAAAATGCAGGTGTACGCAAAGATTGACGAAGCGGACGTCGGCAAGATCAAAGTGGACGCCTTCACCGAGTTCCGCGTGGATTCCTTCCCCCGCGACCGCTTCCGCGGGCGCGTCGCCCAGGTGCGCATGAACGCCACCACCGTCCAGAACGTGGTCACCTACGACACCATCATCGAATTTGAAAACCCGGAACAAAAACTTTTCCCGGGGATGACCGCGACCGCCACCATCCCGGTGGCCTGGGCCAGAGACGTGGTCAAAGTCCCCAACGGGGCATTGCGCTTCACCCCGGACATCACGCCGGAGGAAAAAAAAGCCCTATTTGAGAAGTACAAGATTCCTGAGGAAGGACCCGGCGGGCCGGGCCGGATGACCGCGGGCGGAACGCGCGGCGGCGAGTTCGCCCAGCGGGGTCCCGCAGGCGGGCCACGCGGCGCTGAGGCCGGCGCGGGAAACGGCGAAGAGCGCCCCAGGCGTCCGATGATGGGCGGCGGCGCCCGGGATCCATGGGGCATGGTGTGGAAACTGACGCAGGGCAAGGAGCTGGTGCCGGTCCGCGTCCGCCTCGGCGTCACCGACTTCACCTTCACAGAGCTCAAGGAAGGCGACCTCAAAAAAGACGAAGAGCTCATCATCGGCCAGAGCAATCCACGCAGCACGGCCGCCGGCGCCGGTTTCCCCGGCCAGCAGCGCGGGCCCATGGGCGGCCCCGGCGGAATGCCGCGCCGGATGTAGCGGGGACGGGAAAATGAACGCAGTAGCGACGCAATGGGTTACGGCGGTGGCAGCGCCAGAAGCAGCCAGAACGCCGCAAAGCCGGGAGGCAATTGAGGCGCGCGTGGACGATCCGGTCATCAAGTTGGAAGGCATTCACAAGGTGTACCAGCTTGGCGAGGTGCAGGTGCACGCGCTGCGCGGCGTCTCGCTGGATATCCACGCGGGCGAATTTGTGGCCGTGATGGGCATGTCGGGTTCCGGCAAATCCACGCTGATGAATCTGATCGGATGCCTGGACCGTCCCACGCGCGGAAGCTATCACCTGGACGGCACGGACGTCTCGCAACTCAGCAAGACGGAACTGGCCCGCATCCGCAACCGCAGGATCGGATTTATTTTTCAGCAGTTCAACCTCCTGGCGCGGACTTCGGCGCTCGAGAACGTGGAACTCCCCACTATTTACGCAGGCGTGCCCCCTGAGGAACGCGAGCGCCGGGCACAGGAAGCCCTGAACCGCGTGGGTCTGGGGGAACGCGCGCACCATCACCCCAGCCAGCTCTCCGGCGGGCAGCAACAGCGCGTGGCCATCGCCCGGGCGCTGGTCAACCGCCCCGCGATCCTGCTGGCCGACGAACCCACCGGGAACCTCGACAGCCGGACGAGCGTCGAGATCATGGGCATCCTGCAACAGCTGAATGAAGAAGAGGGCCTGACCATCGCCATGGTCACGCACGAGGCGGACATCGCCGCGTACGCGAAGCGCTCGATTGTGTTCCGCGACGGCAAGGTGCGTTCCGACACGCGCAATGAGAACCAGCATATCGCGCGCGACATCCTGCCCACGCTGAAATCCATCGAAGAGGAAGACGCCGAAAGCGCCGGATAGGAGCGAGCATGGACTTTCTCAATACCTTGCGACTCGCGCTGCGAGCGCTGGCGCGGAACAAGATGCGCTCCTCGCTCACCATGCTGGGCATCATCATCGGCGTGGGAGCGGTGATCGCCACGGTCAGCCTCGGCCAGGGCGCAGAAGCCGTGATCCAGGAAGGCATCCAGAGCATGGGCACTAACGCCGTGTTTATCGGCGCGGGCAGCCCGCGGCCGGGCGGGATGCGCATGGGCTTCGGGCAGACCAAAACGCTGATCATGGATGACCTGCGCGCTGTCCTGCGCGACGTCAGCCTGATCCGCGAGGCCGCGCCCATCGTTTCCAACCGCGCCCAGGTGGTCTACGGGAACCAGAACTGGAACACTTCCATTCAGGGCACCACGCCCAACTATTTCACCATCCGCCGCTGGGGCGTGCAGGCGGGCACCATCTTCAGCGATGACGAAGTGGACTCGGCTGCCAACGTGTGCATCATCGGAACCACGGTGGCACGGTATCTCTTTGCCGAGGAAGACCCCGTCGGCAAGACCATACGCATCCGCAACCTGCCGTTCCGCGTGGTGGGCGTGCTGGAATCCAAAGGCCAGTCGGGGATGGGGGAAGACCAGGACGACCGGATTTTTGCCCCCTTCACCACGGTGCAGAAAAAAATCTCTGGCATCACCTGGCTTCAATACATCAACGCCTCGGCTATTTCCGCGGACGCCTCGCTGGCGGCCGTGCCCCAGATTCAGGCCCTGCTGCGCGAGCGCCACCGCATCCGCCCGGGCGACGAAGACGATTTCTTTGTGCGCACGCAGTCCGAAGTGGCCGACATCGCCGGGCAAACGCAGCGGGTCATGACCCTGCTGCTGGGCTCGATTGCCTCGGTGTCCCTGCTGGTGGGCGGCATCGGCATTATGAACATCATGCTGGTATCGGTGACCGAACGGACGCGGGAGATCGGTGTGCGCATGGCCGTAGGGGCCACCGAAAATGACGTACAGCTTCAGTTCCTGGTCGAGGCCGTGACCCTCTCGATGCTGGGGGGCTCCGTGGGCGTGGTCGCAGGGATGGGAATCTCCGCGATTATCACCAACGTGCTGCAATGGCCCACGCAGATTTCCGTGCTGGCCATCCTTACGGCGGCGCTATTTTCCGCCGGCGTCGGCATCTTTTTCGGCTTCTATCCGGCGCGCAAAGCCGCGCAGCTCGACCCCATCGAAGCCCTGCGGTATGAGTAGGCCTTCCCGCTGAACTGAGGAATCGTCAGTTTTTCGCAGGGGATAAACGGGCCTCAGGCCAGCGCAGTTTCTAAATCAGTTTGAGGAAATCTTCCACAGAAAAACGGGCTTGCTTTGAGGATGTGCGCCAGCGTAGATCGCTTCACAGGGCGGTGCGCAGGCACAGTCACTTTCAGAGTTTCGTCCCCCATCCGGGACTGCAGCCGGATGTGACTCCCTTTTTGACGGACGACTACCCATCCACCACGCTGTAATGCACGGACAATTCGCTGGTAGTCAAGGGAGGGAACCTTTGTCATACCACCAGTTCTCGAACCTCACTGCCATCCTTCGGCAAGATGTCGTCCTCGACGGCTTCCAGGTAAAGTTCAATCGCTTCACGGATGTTTTTCATTGCTTCATCGACCGTGTCGCCTTCGCTGATGCAGCCCGGCAGTGAGGGGACATAGGCCGTGAAGCCGCCTTCTTCGCTCGGTTCCAACACCACACGCAGTTTCATGATCCCCTCCGGCGATATCATAGCAGAACAGGCTAATCCGCAGGCCAAAGCCGCGCAGCTCGACCCCATCGAAGCCCTGCGCTACGAGTAATCAGGCGGCCGGCTCCGGGCGCGGCGCGCGAAGCAACGGAACCAGCGCAAGGAGGCCCAGCAGCGGGCCGGGAAGCAGCAGCCAGCCAATCCGTGGGCCGAGGGCGGCCCACTGCGTCGCCGCCAGGTCAATCGAAAACACGGTAATGAAAAAGCCGATGCAGTTCTGAATGGTCAGCGCGCTGCCCACCAGCGCGGGCGGACAGGCGTGGGCCACCAGCGCCGAAAACTGCGGCGAATCAGCCACCACTGCAAACCCCCACACCAGCAGTGCGGCCACAAGCGCCTCCGCCGGGAGCGATCCCATCCACGGGTACAGGAGGCACGCCGCGGCCGAAACAGCCAGAGCCATCGCCGCCACGCGCGCGCTGCCGGTGCGGTGACTCCACTTTCCTCCCAGCACGCACCCCAGTGCGCCGATTCCAATCACCGCCGCCGAGAGCAGCGGCACGGCCCGCGGATGCGGCACCGGATTTGCTGCCAGGGCGGCAGTGACCAGCAGCGGCGTCATCGTCCAGAACGCGTACAGCTCCCACATATGCCCGAAGTAGGAAAGGGCGGCGGCGCGAAAATCTGCATGCCGGAACAATGGAATCACGGCACCCAGTTGCAGCGGCGAGCGCGGGGGCAGGTGCGGCCCGTCGCCCAGCGAAAAAATCATTTGCGCGGCGAGCGCTGAGAGCACAGATGAGGTGAGCACCACGGTCTGCCAGTGCCATTCCGCGCCGGCGCCTCGGACCAGATGCGGCAGGGCCTTGCCGATGGTGAGCGCGCCGACAAGCCAGGCCAGCGTTTCTCCAGCGCGCCCGGGGGTCCAGCTGACCACCAACTTCATCCCCAGCGGATAAATGCCCGCCAGGGCCAGGCCGGTGAGGAACCGGCAGGCTACGGCTTCGAGGACGCTATCGGCGAGCAGCGCGAACGCCGCATTGGCCAGTGCGCCGCCGAGCGCCGAGAGGGCAAAAATCTTGCTGGCCGGGAAGCGGTCGGCCAGGCCGGAAATGGCCAGGATGGCTGTGCCGGCGATGAATCCGGCCTGCACGGCGATGGTGATGCGCGCCACGTCTGCGGCGCCGATACCCCACAACACTGCCAGGTCCGCGGCGGCGCTGTTGCCGGTAAACCACAGGGAAGTGCCCAGCAGTTCGGCCAGGACAATCAAGAACAAGGGGCGGTTCATCAGGGAGTGAGGGGGATGCGCCCCGCCGGCGCTCAGAACGGGATGTCCTCGTCAGACGGTCCCGGCCCGGGAGAGAAATCGTCGGCGCTGGCAGGGGCGTGGCTGTCTTCGGGAGCCCCAGGTTCTCCGCCGCTTGCGCTGGCGGCGGCACTGGCGCCTGCAGCCACGCCCTCGGCGCGGCGATCCAGCATCTGCATGGCGCTGGCCACGATTTCGAGCGAGGTGCGCTTGTTGCCTTCTTTGTCGTCCCACTGGCGCGTCTGGATGCGGCCCTCGAGATAAATCTGCGAGCCTTTCTTCAAATACTTCTGGCAGATTTCCGCGAGCTTGCCCCAGACGACAATCTTGTGCCACTCGGTGCGCTTCTGGCGTTCACCGCTGCGGTCGCGGAAAGACTCGTCGGTGGCCATGCTGAAGTTGCACACCGCCTGGCCGCTCGAAGTGTAGCGGGTCTCGGGATCCCGCCCCAGGCGCCCGACCAGAATCACTTTGTTGACGGACATGATAGTTCCTCGCGCGGAATATGAAACCACAGATGGGGGCCGTTGAACACAGATTTTTCAGAATTTCGTGATTGCGAATTTGGCTCCGCAGAGCCACGCCAGGCAATACGGAAGCAGGGAAGAATTGCACGGAGAGCACGGAGGCGCAGAGAGCACAGAGGGGATCGCTCAGGAGGGTCCGGCGGAACCCATCTCGCGCAGGCGTGCGCGGGCGCGGCGTTCGGCCTCGCTGCCGGGATGGCGGCGGATGACCTCGCGCAATTCGCGCTGCGCGCTGGCGCGCTGGCCCAGCTCGAGCAGGGCCATCCCCTTTTTCAGCCGCGCGTCGGCCAGCTTGTAGCTCTTGGGGTAATTGTCGAGGACCTTGTCGTACTCGATGATGGCCTGGCGGTACTCGCGCTGGGTGAAGTGGATTTCGCCGAGGTAGAACTGAGCGTTCGAAGTCACGTCGGTATCCGGGAAAAACTTGAGATAGTCGAGGAATTCCTGCCGCGCCAGGTCATATTTCCCGCTGGTGAAATCCCGCAGGGCGCTCGAGTACAGGGTATCGGCAGAAGGGGGAGCCATTCCGGCCGCCGCCCCGCCGGGCGATGCCGCGCCCGCCACGGGAGCCCCGCCGGCAAGTTTCGCGTCCAGGCTCTGCATCACGCCCTTCAGGTCCGCCATTTCCTGGGACAGCTTGCTCACGCGCACTTTGACTTCCTCGAGGTTGTCCGCCAGGGCCTGGTTCTGTGTGGCCATCGAATCCATGCGCGCGCCGGTATTGGCCTGCACATCCTGCACGCTGCGCTGAAGCATGGCCATGGAAGAGTTCACGCGGCTCATCGAGTCCAGGTTCTGTTCCAGGAGCGTCTTGAGGACGGCGTGCTTCTCGTCCACGGAGCGCTGGAGGTCGCGCTGCGCCTGGATCAGCAGGGCGACGTCGCGCTGCAACTGGATAATCTCCTTGGCTACCGCGCCCACGGGAGCAGGGCTCAGGAACAGACCGGCCAGTGCGCCCACCAGCAGCGCAGCGCCTGACATCAGATACCATCGCCTGGACAAGATGCGTTCCTCCTGCTTAGACGGGCCGGGCTACCGGGCCATCACGAAATGGGCGCGGCGGTTTTTCTGCCAGCAGTCTTCGCTGCCTTCGGTGCAGAACGGCCGCTCTTTCCCCCAGCTCACCGGCTCCAGCCGCTCCGGCCCCACTCCCAGCGCAATCAGGAACTGGCGGGCGGCCTCCGCGCGCCGGACGCCGAGCGCCAGGTTGTATTCAGTCGAGCCGCGCTCGTCGCAGTGGCCTTCCACGGACAGCTTGATGTCGCGATGCGTGCGCAGAAACTCCGCCGTGCGCGCCAGAGCATCGCGGGCGTCGGGGCGGATTTCGGCGGAATCAAAATCGTAGAACGCATCCAGGACGTTGGCGCGGAAGAGTTCCTCAATCGTGGCCGTCGGTCTGGGCGCGGGAGGAGGCGGAGGCGGTGCAGCCACCGTGATGCGCACGCTGTGGTCGGCAGTACCGCCGGGCCCGCTGGCCGTAATCGTATACGTGGTGGATTCGCCCGGAGTGACGCGCGTCGCGCCCTCCGGCGCCACGCGCCCGGGCCCGGGCGCCAGGTTCAGCTCTGTCGCGTTGGTCGAGGACCAGTTCAATGAAACGGACTCGCCTTTCTGAATGAATGTCTGCGAGGCGCGCAGCGTGACCGTGGGCCGCGCGGCGGGCGGCGGGGGCGGTGCCGGGATATTGGCCGGGGGCGGCGCGACCACTTCTTTCTTGCATCCTCCGGTGAAAAGAATCAGCACCGCAAGACTTGCGACCGCAGCATTCCTGCGCAACGCACCTGTCTGCATCAGTCTGCCTCCTCAGCAGTTTCTCGCGCCGCGTCCCGGGGTGCGGGGCCCGCCGCCGCGTCCAAGTGTTGGAGCCGGGCCTGAAATCGCGTGAATTCTAATCGTACCATCAATCGTTTGCGCGGCGTCCAGCTTTCGCCTGTCCCAGAGCATCCCTTCCCGGAGCTCCGCTACCGCGGCGACCAGCTCGGCGACTCATTCTGGCCTTCCTTGGTCAACTGGCGCGCGTTGGAGCCATCGGCGAGCATCGTCCATATGTGACGCGGGCCGGTGCGCGTGGACTCAAAGACAATGTGACGCCCGTCGGGCGCCCAGGACGGGCGCTCGTTGCGTCCGGAATCGCGGGTGAGTTCCAGAAGCTGGTTGGTGGCCACATCCACGACGTAAATGTCGTAATTCCCCGCAGGGCGGCGCCAACTGAATGCCAGCAACTGGCCATTCGGCGACCACGCCGGGTCGATCACGTAACCCATATCCGGAAGCAGCAGCTTTTCCACGTTGGAGCCGTCCGCGTTCATCAGATAAATCTGCGGCACGCCGCCGCGATCACTGACAAAGGCCACGGTCTGGCCGGTCTTGGGGTTCCAGGCCGGGGAAGTGTCGCCCCCGCCAGAATAGGTGATGCGTTTCAAGTTGCCGCCGCTGGCGTCCACCATGAATATTTCCGGGTCGCCGTGCATGCTGGACATGAACAGCAGCCTGCTGCCGTCAGGGGACCACGCCGGAGCACTGTTGGTGCCACGATAGCCGACAAAAGTGGTCTGCCGGCCCGTGTCCAGGGAGTGCAGGCAAATCTGCGCGCTCACCACTCCGCCGCGTCCCGGCTTGTAGCACGTGAAGGCGATGCGGCGCGCGTCCGGTGCCCAGCGCGGCGTCAGAGCGATGGAGCGCAGGCTGGAGAGCTGCCGCTGGTTCTCGCCGTCGTAATCCATCGCCCATAATTCTTTGGGCCCCGTGCGCGAGCTGATAAAAGCAATTTGCGTGCCGGCGATGCCCGGCAGTCCGCCGCTCAGGCGCGAAACGATTTCGTCGGCAAACTGGTGAGCAAAGCGGCGCAGGTCGGCGTCGCCAGCCGCGCCGCGATAGCGTTTTTGCAGCACAGGTGGCGCAGCGGAATTGCGGGCGTCAAACAGCCAGGCCTCGACGGCCAGGTCAGCCTCGGAGATGGCCAGGTTCCCAAAAGCCACCATCGCCGCCAGCGGCGGCGCGTCGGCCCAGTCGCCGTGCTTCAGGTCCGCGGGCACCAGCGGCATATTGGCGGGATGAAAGCTGGGGCTGACCAGGTCCAGGATGCCGGAATACTCGAGGTCGGCGCGCACCACCTCGGTGAACTGTTTGGCCGAGGCCAGCTTGGCGTCGGAGTTCGGTGGGCGCACGCCAAAGTCGGAGACGGCCACACGCGCTTTTTCGACGCCCAGGCCGGTGCCGGTGCGGAACCAGTCCTGCGCCTCGGCCGGTGAACCTAGAAAAAAAATGCAACCACAGATGAACGCAGATGAACGCAGATGAAGATTTCTGAAGCAGAATCTTGATTCCTTCATCCTGTGGAAATTCCCCCTGAACATCCGCCGCCCCTGGCAGGGCTACTGCTGGCGGCGGAAATCGAACCAGAACTCGACCATCACGTGCCCCCCGGCATACTCCGCGGGCAGGCGCTCCAGCGGGCTGGCATCGCGGATGGCGCGCAGCGCGGAGTTGTCCACCGAGGCGATGCCGCTCGAGCGCAGCAACTGAAGGTTCGGGATGTTGCCGTCGCGCAGCACCTGGAACTGGATCACCACGCGCGGGGCCCAGCGCACCGCCGGGTCCACCGTGGATTGCAGCCAGTTGCCGCTGATGCGCCGGCGTACGGCTTCGACGTACCACGGGAACCGCGCGCCAAAATCTCCCCCCGGCCCGCTGAAGCCCAGCCCGCCCTGCGCCGCCGCTCCCATTTGAAACTGCGTGTAGGGCAGGGAAGGCGCGCCGCCCTGCCCGTAAGGAACCGCATTGTCCGGCGGCGGAGTGGGATCCTCGAGCACGCGCGATGGCCGGGTGATGTAGCGCTGCTGTTTGTTGCGCTCGAATTCGGCCAGTTCTTTTGCCGCGGCATCCATGTCCCGGGCGCGAGTGTCGGTGCGATGCAGGCCGCGTGTCTCGTCCACGACGCGGCTGAGCGTCTGGGCCTCGGGGCGGGGAAGCGGCACACCCGGCAAATTGCCCACCAGGCCCACGGACATCGCGGCGCCGCCCGGCCCGCCCCAGGATTCCCCGCGCAGCGAAAGCATATTCCCCACGGCCAGCGAACCGAACAGAAGCAGATGCATCCCCGCCGACCACGCCAGCGGCGAGTTCAAGTTGTCGTTCGCTGTGGCCGCTGCGGTCATCATCTTGTCCGCGGGCGCGAGCTGACCGGCTCGGTCACCACGCTCACATTGGAGATGCCGTTCTGGAGCAGCTCGTCCATCACCCGGGCGAAGCTCCCGAACGGCACCGTCTCGTCGGCGCGCAGAAAAATCGCCTGTTTCTGGTCTGCACCCATGCGCGTGCGAACCAGCTTGCCGAGCTCCGTCAACTTGACCGGCTCGTTGCCCAGATAGACGCGCTGCCCGCGGTCAATGGTAATCACCAGGCGCTCCTCGGTGATTTCCTTCACCGAACGCGTTTTGGGCAGCTCCACTTCGATGCCCGATTGCAGGATGGGCGCAGTAATCATGAAAATAATGAGCAGCACCAGGACCACGTCCACAAACGGGACGACGTTGATCTCCGAGAGCGACGTTCCCGTGTGGCGGCTCAACTGCGGCATCGGCTCATCCCTGCAAGGGAGCCTGCGCAAAGTGTTTTTCCACCTGCGCGGAAAATTCGCCGGTGAAGTTATCCATCCGCGTGGCCAGCCCCTTGATGTGATGCAGGAAATGGTTGTAGGCGATCACCGCGGGGATAGCGGCAAACAGGCCCGCGGCCGTAGTCACCAGAGCCTCGGAAATGCCCGGGGCTACTGCGCGCAGGCTGGCGGCGCCTGCGGTGCCCAGCCCCGCAAAGGCGTCCATCACGCCCCACACGGTGCCAAACAGGCCGATGAATGGCGCGACCGAGCCTGTGGTGGCCAGCCAGGGCATCCATTTTTCGAGGCGATGCACTTCATCCGCGGCTGCATTTTGCATCGCCACAGTAATGGCATTCAGGCTGCGCACGCGGCCGGGATGCGGGTTGGCCGCCGCAGTCTGCGCTTGCAATTCGTTGTACCCGGAGACATAGAGCTGCACCAGCGGAGAGCCGGGCGCGGCGCCGGCCATCGCTTTCGGCTCCGGGAGCTTCTGGCTGGCACGGAACAACTGGAGAAATCGCAGGGTCTGGGACTCCACCGCGGCGAACTGCCGGTATTTTTGAAAAATGATGGCCCAGGAGATGAGCGAGAAAATCAGCAGGAAGAGCAGGACAACCCGCGCCACCCAACCCGTCTGCTGCAGCAGATTGCCAAGCTGGCCGGCGGCCAGGAACAGCGCCAGGATCGGAATCGGTGCCTCCTTCGGCCGGGCGGAGCGCGGCCCGGAGAATCCGCAAAATTTTCCTGCAAAAATTACCGTAGCACACGCGATGGGGCGGGTCAAACTCACGCGCGAACGATGCGCTGGCATTTTGGACACGTCGCGCGCCGGCAGCCGGTAATTTCCGGAACTGCAACTTGCGCATTTCAGCCCGCGTGCAGCGAGGGCGCGGGCAAACTCCTGTGCTAAAATCGCATCTCCCAATGGCTACAAGGGCAATCGACGTGTCTCTGGAGGCTCTGGGGCGCAACCCGCATTTCGCCACCGCGCTCCCGCTGGCTCGCCATGCGTCCGCGGACGCGCCCGGCAACGGAAAATCCTTTTACGTGGAAACTTTCGGCTGCCAGATGAACGTGCACGACTCGGAAAAAGTGGCCGGAGTGCTTCTGGGCCGCGGCTATCGCCTCGTGGACTCTCCCGACAACGCCGACTTCGTGTTCTACAATACGTGCAGCATCCGGGAAAAGGCGGCGCAAAAAGTTTTTTCGCGGCTGGGTGTACATCGCCCCGGCGCCGCGCACGGCGGCAAAATTATCGGCGTGCTGGGCTGCGTGGCACAGCAGGAAGGCGAGGAAATTTTCGAGCGCGCGCCGTGGGTCAGCCTGGTTTGCGGCTCAGCCAGCTACAACCGCCTGCCGCAGCTCCTGAGCGAAGTCGAGGCCGGAAACCGCCGCGTGATGGGCCTCAGCCTGGACACTGAGGAGACGTTCGAAACCGAAATTACGCGCCGCGACAACCCCTATCGTGCCTACGTGACCATCATCGAGGGCTGCGACAAGGCCTGTTCGTATTGCGTGGTGCCCTTCACCCGCGGCCCGGAGCGCAGCCGCGCCAGCGATTCGGTGATCGAGGAAGTCCGCCGGCTGGCCGAAATGGGCTATTCCGAAGTGCAACTACTCGGGCAGACAGTGAACAGCTACCGCGATCCCTCCGCGCGCAGCGTGAGCTTTCCCGAGCTGCTAACCGCCGTGGCCGGCGTGCCCGGAATCCGCCGTGTGCGCTTCACCACCTCACACCCGCGGGATTTCACCCAGGAAATCGTGGATGCCATCGACGCCGTCCCGGCGCTCTGCGACCACATTCATCTGCCCGTGCAGTCCGGCTCCACGCGCGTCCTGCGGGCTATGCTGCGGACCTACACGCGCGAGGAGTACCTCGAGAAAATCGAGATGATCCGCGGCGCGCGGCGGCCCATCAGCATCACTACGGACATCATCGTGGGCTTCCCGGGCGAAAGCGAGGCCGATTTTGCGGAGACTCTCTCCCTGCTGGATGTGGCCCAGTACGACGGCGCATTCTCGTTCAAATACTCGCCGCGGCCGCACACCTCCGCACAGCACCTGCCCGGCGCCATTCCCGAAGGGGAACAGGGCCGCCGCCTGACCGCGTTGCAGGACAAACTGCGCCAGATCCAGACGGCGCGGAACGCCGCGCTGGTGGGAAGGGAATTCGAAGTCCTGGTGGACAGTCCCAGCCGGCGTGCGGGGCAATGGGCGGGGCGCACCACGTGCAACCGCGTGCTGAATTTCACTTCGGCGCAAGCCAATCTGATGGGACAATACCTTCGGTGCCGGGTGACCTCGGCTGGCCCGAACAGCCTGGTGGGCGAGCAGGTCATCTAAGCAAGCGGGGAGGCGCGATGGAAGTGGAGATGAAAATCCGCGGCCTGATGATGGACCCGGTGACCAATATGCCCATCGTGGTGCTGAAGGACGCCAACGGTACGGCCATCCTGCCCATCTGGGTGGGCGTCTATGAAGCCAACGCCATCGCCCTGGAAATCGAAAAAGTGCAGACGCCGCGGCCGATGACCCACGACCTGCTGAAAAACCTGCTGCTGGGATTGCGCGTGCAGGTGCACAAGATCGTGGTCAGCGAGCTGAAAGAAGACACCTTCTACGCGCTCATCTGGATGGAGCAGAACGGCAGGCTGATGAGCGTAGACTCCCGGCCCTCGGATGCCCTGGCCCTGGCGCTGCGCCTGGATTGCCCGATCTTCGTCGAAGACCAGGTGCTGAAGAGCTCGAAAATCTCCAGCGCGATTTCGGAGAAAAGCACCAGCGAAGAGCTGCGCAAATGGCTTGAAAACTTGAGCGACGAAGACCTGGGCCGCTACAAGATGTGACCTCCACCGCCCCCCGCGCACGGGGGTTCCTCGAAACATTTCGCTTGCCTTTGGCCTGCCAACCTCGGTAAAGTTCTCAAAATATAGTAGTGTGTTCAGTCAGGGGGCCCATATATGGGGGTACGGTTGCAGGCGTGCTGGCGCTGTATTTACCCTTTGGCGCAGCCCGGAGATGCACCCGGCCTGGAGGAGTAGGCTGAGCCGTCAAGCGGTTTTGCGACGGTCACATCATGACGCACATCATCGCCATTACCAACCAGAAGGGCGGGGTCGGAAAAACGACCACCGCCATCAACCTCGCCGCGGCTCTCGCCGGCCGCAAGAAGAGAACCCTGCTCGTGGACCTGGACCCCCAGGCCAACTCCACCATCGGTTTTTTCGATGCCCAGGCGCTTCAGGGCTCGATGTACGAAGTTCTCAGCGACGCGCGCGCGCCCGTCAGCGGGATCATCAAGAGCACCAAAGCGCCGCACCTGTTCGTGGCCCCGGGGAAGCTGGGGCTCTCGCGGCTCGAGGTCCAGTTGGCCGGGCAGTTCGACGCGCCGTTCAAGCTCAAGGACGCCCTGGCGCCCGTGCAGCGCGAATTCGAGTTCATCCTGATTGATACGCCGCCGGCGCTGGGCATCCTCACCGTGAACGCGCTGGTGTGCGCCACGCACCTGATGGTGCCCATCCAGGCTGCGTATTTCGCCATCGAGGGCACGGACGATTTGCTGGAGACCTATGAGCGCGTGAGGTCGCGCCCCAACCCGGACCTGAAGGTGCTCGGCGTACTCATCACCATGTTCGACAAACGCACCAAGATCAGCCGCGACACCCACGAGCAGATCCGCTCCGTGTTCGGGACCGTGCTCTTCCGCACCCGCATCAGCAAGAATGTGCGCCTGGAGGAAAGCCCGGCCTACAAGGAAACCATTTTCTCGTATGCGCCGAAATCGACCGGCGCCAAGGAATACAGCAAGCTTGCCCTGGAGGTAATCGAACGTGTCCAAGCGAGCCGGATTGCCCGTCACACTGAAGATGCGGCATGATGCGCACTACGTCGAGTCCCTGACCAGCTACAGCGGC
>Ga0247727_10002847_pt1 | contig 39002 bp, 28 predicted proteins | sample WisWelCaveWW1625_FD_202498 | JGI IMG/M metagenome (GOLD analysis project Ga0247727, IMG submission 202498) | Biofilm microbial communities from Wishing Well Cave, Virginia, United States - WW16-25 | ecosystem: Environmental > Aquatic > Deep subsurface > Groundwater > Cave microbial mat | place...
GTCGCCGCAAGACCTGGTGCGTCTGGGCGCGGAATTTGCCCCCGACAATTTCAGCCCCGACAACTTCAGCCCCGACAATTTCAGCCCCGACAACTTCAGCCCCGACAACTTCAGCCCCGACAACTTCAGCCCGGACAACTTCAGCCCCGACAACTTCAGCCCCGACAATTTCAGCCCCGACAATTTCAGCCCCGACAACTTTAGCCCCGACAACTTCAGCCCCGACCCGGCGGCGTTCTCCAGCGCCCAGACTCGCAGTCTCATTGGCGTGTCGGCCTTTGAGGGCGCGAACGGCGAGGGCCTCAGCCGCAACACCTGGAACAATTCCGGCAACTACTACGTGCGGGTGCGTGGCCGCAACGGCGCGTTCAGCCTGGCCGCGCCCTTCCACCTGCAAGTGATCATGTTGACCGGATCGTGCGGCGCTGTCACCCCGACGCCGTCCTTGCCAGCGAACCCGCAATTCATCACGCCCTCTGCTGGCAACTACAAGACAGTCATTCTCGCCGACTTCAGCCGGATGCCGAGCACTCCGGATCTGGATAGCGCCCTGGCCGCCTTTGCCGCCCGCCCGGAAGTGGCAGGCGTGGTGGTAAATGTGGGCAACGATGATCGGGTGAAAGCTCTCAACACTCAGGCCGACACCAAGTTTGATTGTCCCTATGCCAAGAATCTGGTCGCCGGTGCGATCAAGGATATCGTTGACGGTTACTGGAACCTCAACCCGTTGGAGTACGTCGTCATCGTCGGCGGCGACAATGCGATCCCCTTCTTCCGCTATCCCGATCAGGCATTGCTGGCTAACGAGCAAAACTATGTGCCACCGGTGAAGGACACCACCGCCTCGCAGGCCAGCCTCAAGCTGGGCTACGTTCTCAGCCAGGATGGCTACGGCGCGCGCTTCGACGTTTCGGTCAAGGTCAATGATCTCCCCGTACCGGAACTGGCGGTCGGACGATTGGTCGAGACAGCGGTTGAGGCGACGGCGATGCTCGACGCTTATCTCGGCGCGAGCAATGGCGTTGCGCCACAACCAACCTCCTCCCTCGTCACCGGCTACGACTTCCTCGAAGACGCCGCGAACGCGGTGCAAATCGAGTTTGCGAAAGGGTTGGAGACGACGGCCACCACCGACTCGCTCATCGCCCCGCGCAACATCTCGCCCCTCGACCCGGCCTCGTGGACGGCGGCTCAACTGAAGACGGCGCTGTTGGGCAGTCGCCACGACCTGATCTTCCTGGCCGGTCACTTCAGCGCCAGCAGTGCTCTGGCCGCCGACTACAAGACCCGGCTGTTGACCACGGACGTGAGAGACTCGAACGTGAACCTGACGAACAGCATCATCTTCAGCGCCGGTTGCCATGCCGGCTATAACATCGTCAACGAACACGGCGTGTCGGGAGTGACGGCTGAACCGGACTGGGCGCAAGCCTTCGCCCAAAAAGGCGCAACCCTGATCGCCGGAACCGGTTATCAATACGGCGACACCGACTTCATCGAATACAGCGAGCGGCTCTATCTGGAATTCAGCCGGCAGTTGCGAACCGGGACGGGGCCAGTATCCGTGGGCAAGGCGCTGGTGGCGGCCAAACAGGCGTACCTGGCTGGCACACCGCAAATGCGCGGCATCCACGAGAAGGCTTTGCTGGAAGCCACGCTCTTCGGCCTGCCCATGTTGAGCGTGGACATGCCCGGCGAACGCCTCCCCTCGGGCGGCGACCCTTCTATCGTCACTTCGACCGACGCCTTTGCTGCCGAACCCGGTCTGACGTTGGGTTTGCGTTTTGCCGATGTCAATGTGACTTCGCCGCTCACCCCACACACAGTCACGCTCAAAGATCCGGTTGAAAAAGACCCGGGGACCGGGGAGCCGCTGACTTACGACGCCACTTACCTCTCCGGCAATGATGATGTGCTCGCCAACCCGGGGGAGCCGATCCTGCCGCTTGAGGTGCGCAATGTCACGGCGCCCACCGCACCCGTGCCCGGCCTGATTTTGCGCGGCGTAGGCTTCCGGGGCGGCACGTACTCAGACCAGTCCGGCGTGCTGCCATTGACCGGCGCGCCGACCACCGAGCTTCGCGGCATCCACGCGCCCGCTTTCTATGATGTGTTCTATCCGATCCGGCCCTGGAACGCGAACTACTTCGACGCCCTCGTGGCTGGTGGGGCCACCCGCCTCGCCGTCACCCCGGCCCAGTTCCTCACCGACCCCGACTCGTTGACCGGCGTCGGCACGCTTCGGGGATTCAGCAGTATGGACTTCCGGCTGTACTACAGCAACAACACTCAGACCTACCCCACCCTACAGCCTAATATCAGTAACATCCCGGCGCTGTCTGAGCCGCTTTCGATCACAGCCATCTCGGCCTCGGCCGACGTCTCTGGCACAATGATGAACTTCAGCGCCAGAGTCACTGGCGAGCCAGCGGCCGGTGTCCAAGAGGTCTGGGTCACTTACACCGCCGACGGCGACAGCGGCCCCTTCGTCGGAACCTGGCAGTCGCTTGATTTGACTCAAAGCGACACCGACTCGACGCTGTGGCAGGGCACGCTCAACCTCGACAACGACACTCCCAACCTCGACGACGACACTCCGCCCGAGGACGTTCGCTTCATGGTGCAAGCCGTCAATGGCGTTGGCCTGGTGACGCTGATGACTAACCAAGGCCGCTACTACAGCAATCTGGCGCCCACCGATCCGACCCTGCTCGTCCTCGAAGCGCCGGAGCCCGATTCCGGCCGGTACCGCGCCCCGGCGGAGTTCAGCGCCGTGCTCAAGCTCACCAATAACGGCACGCCGCTGGCGCTGGAAGGTCAAAGGGTCATCTTCAGCCTCGGCGGGCAACGCCGCCGCGCGATCACGGACGCTAATGGCCGGGCCACGGTGACCATGTTGCTCAACGGGCTACCCGGCGACTACGATTTGCGCGTTTCCTTCCTGGGAACCGCCGTCTATCAGCCCTCGTTCGCCGGGCCGCTTACGTTCACAATCACCAAACAAGGCACAACGCTCACTCTGACTCCACCCTCCGCCACCAGTCACCTGGGCAACGGTGTTCTCACTGTGGCAACGCTGAAGGATGCCGCAGGCAACCACCTGGCTGAGGAGACGGTGTTCTTTGTGGTGACTGGCGGATCGGGTTCGCACAGCGTGGCCGTCATCACCGACTTTGCCGGTCAGGCCGCCCTGGAGAACGTCAACCTGCCCTTCGACAGCTACACCGTCACCGCTTACTTTAGCGGCACGATCCCGCTGAGCACCGGCGAAACCCTGGTTCAGGAGGATGCGCGTTACACGCCTTCGACGGCCATCGGCTCGCTGGCTCTGATCAACAACGCGCCGTCGGCGGGAGATGATGCCTACGGCGTGGATGAAGACGACACTTTGAATGTGGCCGCTCCGGGCGTGCTGGGCAACGACAATGATCCCGACGGCGACATGCTGACAGCGTCCCTGGTCAGCGGGCCGACTCACGGCGTGTTGACCCTCAACGCCGATGGCTCCTTTAGCTATACGCCAAACCACAACTTTGAGGACGTTGACAGCTTCACTTACACGGCCAGCGACGGACTGGGTGGAACCGATACAGCCACCGTGACGATCACAGTAGACGACTCGAATGAGCCGCCGGATTGTTCAACCGCATCGCCAAACCCCACCTTCTTATGGCCGCCGAACAACGACTTCGCGCCGGTGAGCGTTACAGGTGTCACCGATCCTGACGGTGACCCGGTCACTATCATCATCACCCTGAAAACACCGTCCGGCGACGTCTTCCCCGGCGTCTTCCAGGACGAGCGGGTGGGCCGGGCCAAGAGCAGCAGCCCCGACGCCCGCATCCTCGGCCCGAACCTGGTTGAGCTTCGCATTGAGCGCGACGGCAACGGCGATGGCCGGGTGTATCACGTCTACTTCACCGCCAGCGACGGCAATGACTCCTGCTCAGGCCGTGTGCGGCTGGGCGTCGTCACGCACGACCAGAGCAGCAACCTCGACGCCATTGACGGCGGCCCGCTGTACGACTCGACTGTGCGCGATCCCTGAAAATCAGCTTGAATGTGTAAGGTGAATTAAAGAAAAAACATCCCGAAGGTTCGCGAACCTTCGGGATGTTTTGTGTCTACAACGGAATATTCCCGTGCTTCTTCTGCGGATTGCTATCCCGCTTGTGGGCTAACAACTCAAGCCCGTTGATCAGGCGCGGGCGGGTCTCGCGCGGCTCGATCACGTCGTCAATGTAGCCGCGTGAGGCGGCCACGTAAGGGTTGGCGAACTTCTCGCGGTACATCTGCACCAGTTCGGCTTTCTTCGCCGCCGGGTCTTCGGCCTCGGCCAACTCTTTGCGGAAGATAATATTCACCGCGCCCTCCGGCCCCATGACGGCGATCTCGGCCGTCGGCCAGGCCAGGTTCAGGTCGCCGCGAATGTGCTTACTGCTCATCACGTCGTACGCGCCGCCGTAAGCCTTGCGGGTGATGACGGTGAGCTTGGGCACGGTGGCTTCGCAGTAGGCGTATAGCAATTTCGCTCCACTGCGAATGATGCCGCCGTGTTCCTGCTTCACGCCCGGCAGGAAGCCCGGCACATCCTCAAACGTCACAATCGGAATGTTGAAGCAGTCGCAAAACCGGATGAAGCGCGCCCCCTTTTCCGAGGCGTTGATGTCCAGCACCCCGGCCAGCACCGCCGGTTGGTTGGCGACGATGCCCACGCTGTGGCCGCCCAGCCGGGCGAAGCCCACCACGATGTTCTGGGCGTAGCCGGTGTGAATCTCAAAGAACTCGCCATTGTCCACAATTTTGGTGATCACCTCCTTGATGTCATACGGCTTGTTCGGGTTTTCGGGGATGATGGTATCGAGCGCCGCATCTTCACGTAGAGGATCATCAATGCTCTTCACAAACGGCGGGTCTTCCATGTTGTTCTGCGGAATGTAGCCGAGCAGTTTGCGGATGAGGAACAAACAGTCGGCTTCGTTCTCGGCCACGTAATGGCACACGCCGGAAGTGGCGCTGTGAACGCTGGCCCCGCCCAGTTCTTCAAACGACACTTCCTCGGCGGTCACGCTCTTCACCACGTCCGGCCCGGTGACGAACATGTACGACGAGCCTTTGACCATGAAGATGAAGTCGGTGAGGGCCGGCGAATAAACCGCCCCGCCCGCGCACGGCCCCATGATAGCGCTGATCTGGGGGATGACGCCCGAGGCCAGCGTGTTGCGAAGGAAGATGTCGGCGTAGCCGCCGAGCGAGACGACGCCTTCTTGAATCCGCGCCCCGCCCGAGTCGTTCAATCCGATCACCGGGGCGCCCGTTTTGATCGCCATGTCCATGATCTTGCACACCTTCTCGGCGTGCACTTCGCCCAGGCTCCCGCCGAACACGGTGAAGTCTTGCGAGAAGACGTAGACCAGCCGCCCGTCAATGGTGCCCCAGCCCGTCACCACGCTGTCGCTGAGAAACTGCTTCTCGTCCAGGCCGAAGTCGGTGGTGCGATGGGCGACGAAGGCATCCACTTCGCGGAACGAGCCCCGGTCGAGCAAAAGGTCGAGCCGCTCGCGGGCCGTCAGCCGCCCGCGCTTGTGCTGGGCCTCGATGCGCTCCAGCCCGCCGCCCAGCTTTGCTTCTTCACGCAAACTTCGCAGGCGTTCGATTTTTGGATCAACAGCCATCATCTCTCCTCTCTAAATCTCTTTTTCACCGCAGGCCGCCGCAAGATGCCCCAAGTCAATGCCAGCACGATCAGCGTTACGCCGAGGGCGAAGCCGGTTGACAGTTGAGAATAGTCGGATCGGGCGAATAGGACACGGTCGAGCCACGCCTGGGCTTGCGAGCCGGTGACTGCGGCGAGGGTCAGCCAGCGCCCCCAACCGGCCAGCCGCCACAGTCCCACAGCCGCCGCCAGCAACACCCCGCCCCACCCCACCGCCGACACAATCGCATAGGGCAAAGACAGAGATAGGTCGAGTTCAACTAACAACGACCGGCGCGTAAAGAGCGTCGCCGCCCGCGTCCACTCCATCAGTCCTAATACAAACACCAAAATAGACAGCCAGGTTACACTGAGCGGACGGCGCATGAGGAAAGGATGAAGGAGAAAGGATGAATTATGAATGGCATGAGTGGCAACCTTGTCGGCTTTCGTCCTTCGTCTTTCGTCCAATCAGAGGATCAGCACAATTTTCCCGAACACATCGCCCCGCTCCATTTTCTCGTGCGCGGCGCGGATATCGGCCAGAGGGAACGTCGAGTCAATGGGCGCGTGGAGCTTGCCCGCAAACACCAGCCCCATGACGGTTGCAAAGTCGCCGCGCGTGCCCATCGTCGAGCCGATGAGGCTGATGTGCTTGCCGAACATGAAGCGGTTGTCTATCTCGAACTTTGGCCCGGCAGTGTTGCCTACCGTTAGAACGCGACCGCCCTTGCGCACAGCCCGAAGGCTGGTCATCATTGTGGCCGCCCCCACGTTGTCCACCACCACGTCCACGCCGCGCTTGCCGGTCAGTTGATACACTCTCTTGCCCCAGTCTTCTTTGGAGCGATCAATCAGCACGTCCGCGCCGAGCGACTGCGCCCGGGCCAGCTTCTTCTCGTCCGAGCCGACGACGTAGACGATGCAACCTGCCAGCTTGGCGATCTGGATAGCCGCCGTGTTGACCCCGCCGCCTGCGCCCACGATCAAGACCGTCTCGCCGGGGCGAAGCCCGCCTTTGGTGACGAGCGAGTGCCAGGCGGTGTGAAACACCAGGCCAGCGGCGGCGGCCTGTTCGAAGGGGAAGCCGTCGGGCAAACGCAGAAGCTGTCGTTCGTGGATGGCGACGTATTCGGCGTTCGTGCCGTCAACCGTCTCGCCAAACAGATGCCAGTTGAAGCACAGGTTGTCGTTCCCGGCCACACACATTTCGCAATGGCCGCAACCGACGTTGGTGTTGAGAACGACCCGGTCGCCCACGGCAAAGCCTGCCCTGAGCGAAGCTGAAGGGGTGGCCACACCGTTGCCAACGGCGGCAACGGCGCCCGCTCCGTCCGAGCCGAGAATGTGCGGCAGGGTTAACTTGATTCCCGGCCACCCGTCGCGCACCCACTTGTCCACCCGGTTCATGGCCGCGGCTTTGATCTGCACCAGCACCTGGCCGGGTTTGGGTTCGGGCGTTGGTGCTGGCGCATCGCCGTAAGTCATCACTTCGGGGCCGCCGTGTTGGGAGAAGAATGCGGATTTCATGAATGGGGAAGCTGCAATCGGAGCGTATCAACCACGACCAGGCCCAGGGTGAACGCCAGCGCTAACAGGCTGATCGTCAAGCCAATATAATGCTTGCCGGGGCTGAAGGTGAAGGTGTAGGTGTGTTTGCCGGGCAACATCTCGGCCCCAAGATAGCCGTTGACGGGCGAGAGTTCCGCTGTCTGCCCGTCGACCCGCAGTTGCCAGCCGGGGTAGTCGCTCACCAGCACGACGAGGTGGTCGTCAGACTGACCCGGTTCACCTGTGACCACAACTCGGTTCGGGCTGTCGAGGCGGGCGCTGAGGGGCGACACAGGTTGCCCGGCAAGTGTTGTGTAGGGTTGCAGATAGGCCGGGTCGGCGCTGAAGGCATAAGGCAAAGCATCTGGCAAATACCATAAGCCAACGCCATCAAAGTCTTTGAGCAGTTCAGCGTTTTCCGGGAGAGGCTGATCCGGTAGTGTCAGCACATATTTGGCCGTTGCGAAAAATGGCGAATCTTCGCCGCGTTGAGCATCCTGAGAGACCAAACGCCGCCCGTAATCAAAATTGATAATGGGCATTTCCAGGTTATAAGCGACTGGCGTCCAATCCCAGTAAATGTAGCCGCCGCCCGTAGCGGTGTAGTACAAGCCCGGATCGTAGTTTTTCAGCCAGCGAAGAGCGGTGTTAGACTTAGAGTTGAGAGGGCGAGGGGCAAAGGAAAAACCTTTGTTGACGGCATACACATCCTGGACGGATACCAGCATCACAGCCAACAGAGCCGCTTCCAGCGCCCTATTTGGCGACAACTTTAGGGTTTGCCCCTTGTCTTTGAGGGTGACTGTGATGGCGAGCCTCCGGCTCCAGCGCCGACCAGCGGCAAATAAGTATTGCAGCCCCAACCCGGCCAACACAATGAGAGGGCTGGCGGCGAGAATAAGCAGGCGGTTGGGGAAGCGGAAATTGTATAAAAAGGGGAGCCAGTCATAAATGTGCTTGACGGGAGTAAAGCGATTCGCGTGCCAGGCCAGAAGAACCAGGATGAGGGCAGCCAATGATATTAGCGCTGGGCGATGCCATGGGGCGCGGCTGAACATCAAGGGGATCATCACCAGCGCCGCCAGCGGCAGCCAGCCAATATAAAACCAATTCCAGCCGCCGGCTGTCCCTAAGATGGTGGTGTTGAACCAATCGGGATGTGAGATAACATAGTTAAGCAACGCATACGGAATCGGCTGTGAGAAATCCTGCTCTGCATCCGGCCCTGCTTCCCGAAAAGTATAACGATAGCCGTCTAACATGGGCAACAGCATTACGGCCACCAGAGCCGTACTCAATATGGCGATGGCTACTGCTCGTCGCAAGCGAGGCCAGCGATCTGCCGGGCGCGAAAAAATCGTTGCCAGGCCCGTCAAAACACCGAGGCTAACCAAGAGATAGAAAGGATAGTAGCCGCCTCCAGTCGTGAGCACCATCGCCACGCCGATCGCCGTCAACCCAATCGAAGCCCGACCGCGCCGTCGCAACGCCCACCACAAACTGGCAAAACACCAGGGAAACCAGGCGATACCTAAAAGTAACTCATACCATCCCACCCGCCACAGCAACGCCAGCCCGCCAGAGACCATGTACAAGATACCAGCCCATAGTCGCACGAAGCCGCGTGCGCCAAACATATGAGCAAAGAGCCATTGCCCGATCCCAGCCAACACAAATGACAGAAAAACAGAGACTTTCATGCCGTTGATGCCGCCCCAGATCAGCACTGGTAATGTGGCAACCGGATTCCAGAAATGATTGATGAAATCCCCGGCAAGTGGAAAGCCAGTGAGCATGTAAGGATTCCACAGCGGGATTTCGCCATAGCGGCGGAGGCCGATCTCGGCCAGCAAGGGCAGGGTGGCGCTTTCATTGTGTTCGCCGGTTTGTTGTAACTGCGCGGCGTCAAAATCAAGCAAGGCATCGCTACAGTAAAAGTAGGCAACGGCTAAAATAACCAGCCATTCCACAGCATATCTTCCCCACCAGGCAAACCTGACTCGCGGCCAGAGCCGGGCCTCTTGCTTAACGACCGGCATCCGCCTGTACCTCAGCCACGTCAACAGTGGTGAGTACGCGCCGAACAGGCGGACCTGCGTCTCATCGTCGGCAGGCTGAAAATTGGCGCGGCTGAAAGCCAGCCACCCCAGCGCCAAGCCAACCACGATAAGAACTAAAGCGACAAGGTTGGTGGGTGTCATAGCAAACATTAGCGCAATCCCAGTTCGTTGCGGGCGATCACCATCCGCTGGATTTCACTCGTGCCTTCGTAAATCTCTGTAATCTTCGCGTCACGGAAGTAGCGCTCGACGGGCAGTTCTTTGCTGTAGCCCAGGCCGCCGTGAATCTGCACCGCCTGATGCGCGCAGAACATGGCCGTTTCGGAGGCGAACAGCTTCGCCATCGAAGCCTCGAGCGTATAACGCTCGCCGGTGTGCTTGCCCCGCTCCTTCGCCAGCGCCGCGCTGTAGATTAGCAGGCGGGAGGCTTCGATGCGCGTCTTCATGTCGGCAATCTTGAACTGGATGCCCTGAAACTCGCCGATCTTGCTCCCGAAGGCTTCACGCTCTTTGGCATAAGCCACGCTGGCTTCGTAAGCGGCCTCGGCGATGCCCAGCGCCTGGGAGGCAATGCCGATGCGGCCTGCATCCAGCACCGTCATCGCAACCTTGAAGCCTTCGCCTTCTTCGCCAAGCCGGTTCTCGACAGGACAGTGATAATCCTCGAACACAATTTCGCTCGTGGCTGAAGCGCGGATGCCTAGTTTCGGCTCATGTTTGCCGCGCGAGAAACCCGGTTTGTCCGTTTCGACAATGAAGGCCGTAATGCCTTTATGCTTTTTCTCAGGAGCGGTCATGGTGAAAAGAATGATGATGTCGGCTACCGGGGCAGAGGTGACCCACGACTTGCGGCCATTGATGACGTAGCCGCCGCCGTCCCTGACTGCCCGCGATTTCATCGTCCCTGCATCCGAGCCGGACATTGGCTCGGTGAGCGAGTAGGCGCCGATCTTCTCGCCGCTGGCAACGGGCGCAAGATACTTCTGCTTCTGCTCTTCCGTGCCAAACTTGAGCAGGCCGTGACAGACCAGCGAATTGTTGACGCTCATGATCGTGCCGTGCGAGGCGTCCACTTTGCTGATTTCTTCGAGGGCCAGCACGTAAGCCATCGTGTCCAGGCCTGCGCCGCCGTACTCTTCGGGCACTTCGAGGCCCATCAGGCCGAGCGCGCCCATTTTCTTGATCGTGTCGGAGGGGAACTCGCCGGTTTCGTCGTGGTGGGCGGCCACTTTGGCGATCTCCTTTTGGGCGAAGTCGCGGGCTGTATTGCGAGTCATTTCGTGTTCAGGCGTGAGGGTCAGACTCAAGCCGGTGTTTTGCAGTTCAGCGACGGTCATGTGAGTATCCTCCGAGGAACAAAAGCAGGTTGCCGAGGATTATAGCATGGGCAAATTTTTCGGCCCTTGCGCTTATCGAGCCGGCGGCTTGTCCTTCGGCTTGCCCCAGGTGAAATGCCAGACTCGTTGGCCTTTCGACAGATTCAGGCGGATGCAGAGATCGACAATTGGCGCGGCAGGTTGGGCGGCCTCGGCGGTGGAGGGCGCAGTGGCGGCCTCACCGTCGACTCCGGCGTGACGAGACCCGGCCAGTCCGTAAATGATCGCCCCCGCCACAACCAGTCCGGCTGTCCACCACACCAGTGGTGTGAACATATCAGTTTGGCTTGCGTCAATCTGCGAGGGAGGCTTGAGAGCCAGCGTGCCATTCATCACCGCGCCGCCGAGCGGCTGGCTTGCGCGGTCGAGAAATGTAAACGGCGGTTGCGCGTCCGGCAAAGCGGTTTGCAGGTGTGGAATGACGCGCCCGGCGAGGTCGGCGCGATAAAAGGCGGCGTAGCTCATGGCAGGGTCGGGCGTAAAAAAGTCAAGTTCATCTATGGCAAGTGTCTGGTAGCTTACTTCGGGGCGGATGACGCGGATGATGTAGGGCTTGAACTCTTTTTCATCCGGGTTGCCGTACAAGTAGACCAGCTTTTCGTCAGGGGCGGCAACCAGGGCTGTCCACGACATGACGGCTTCGAGGTCGGGCCGGTAGGTACGGGGCATGTCTGAAAAATAGTTTTGCGCGCCGGCGTAAGCAATGAGCATCAGCCCGGCGGTGAGCGGCAGAGGGCGATAGAGCGTTGGAATGCGTGGGAAGCGGCTACCGATAAAATCAGCCAGCGCCACCAGGCCAACCGCCGACAGCAAAGCAACGACGGGCATGATGGGAACAAGGTGCGCCTGGCGGGGCGGGAAGGTGTTGAGGATGCTGAGGGTGAGCAGGGCCAGCGCCAGCCACAGGCCGAGCAGGACAAACCGCCGCTCGCGCCAACCGGCGATCAGCGCGGCCAGGCCCAGCACGTAGAACACGCTCGTCACCGGGCCGGCCAGCGGCGAGGCGATGAAGTGTTCGCCCACCAGGCCGCTGTTGTTGAACGAAAGCAATGTTCGCGCCAGCCCGCGCTGGAAGAGGTGCAGGGCAATCCGGCCATCAAGATAGAGGCGGTTGTCCTCTACCTCCACCGGTTGAACCGAGTTGAGATACTCTTTATCAGGAAAAACATTGGGGACGTAATCGGCGTTAATCCACAGGCTCTCCAGCATCTTGTAACGCAGGAGGCCGGGGTTGTCGGCGTTGCCATACACCAGATGCGGCAGGGCCATGCTCAGGAAGCCCGCCGAGAAGGCCAGCCCCAGCACAGTCAACTTCCACCAGGCCTGCTGGCGGGTGATGAACAGGTAGATGAAGAAGAACAACGAGACCAGCACGGCCAGGCGGCCAGCGGTGTAAGTGTAAAAGCCAAGCCCGGCGGCCACACCTGCGGCGCACAAATACAAGGCGCTCCCCCGTTTGAATCCGGCATACAAAAAATAGACGGCTAATGCCACCGGGAAAATGGCTTGCCCGTTGTTGTAGCCCAGTCGGGCGTACGCCAGAAAATACGGCGTGGCGATTAAGATTACGCCCGCCGTCATTGCCACCCGCCAGTTGAACATTTCGCGGGCCAGAGCGTACAACGGGATGACGGCCAGCGCCGCGATCACTACTGACCCGAACCGCCACGCCCACAACGTCGTTCCAAACAGGCGCATGATGCCTGCCTGATAATACGAACTCAGGATGGGATACGAGTAAACGCCAAAGCCGAAAGCGGATGGTTTGTACTCGCTGGTGGCGATGGCCCGTGTTGTCCTGAAGAAGTCGCCCTCGTCGCCCATCAGCAGGTTGGGGACGTTTTGCAGTTGATAGACGCTGAGGGCAATGCTGGCGATGACCAGCGCTAACATAATGACAATGTCGCCCCGATCCAGCCGGGGGCAGAGAGAAATACCGTATCGCTCATCCCACCATTCACACGCCGCCAGCGCCATGCCGATCACGATCAACCACAGGGCTGTGTACAATGCTCCATCCTGTTTGGCGTTCAATTGCCAGAGCAGGAAGGCTTCGACGAGGCCGCCGATGATCAACAACTCCCTCAGCGCGCGCAAATTGATCCACAGCCGGTCTCGCCAGTTGACTTCGGCTAGGCCGGGAGCTTCCTCTGGCGCCAGCCGCATCCGCGCCGCCCTGATAAACAGCGCCCCGCCAACCACAAACAACACAATTGCCGCCAACGTGTTGTCAAGGTTCGGTATATCCCAACGATAAATTTTATTGAGCGGTTCGGCAACAGAAAAGCTGGCGAGGACGGGTTTTGCCCGGCCCATCAGATATTGGCCGAAAGCGACCAACAGAAAGCCAAGCAGAAGGTTGAGACCCGGATTGAAGATTTGCGGCGGGCGGGTGGCTGGGCCAACATTATCCATCGCCACACTCACTTACATCTCGCTCCGGCCTTCAAGCGCCCGCGCCAGCGTGGTCTCGTCGGCGTACTCAAGATCGCCGCCCACCGGCAGGCCGCGCGCCAGGCGGGTGACCCGGATTCCCAGCGGCGCGATCTGCTTTTGCAGGTACATGGCCGTCGCTTCACCTTCGTAACTGGGGTTGGTGGCCAGAATCACTTCGCGCACCGCCGGTTTGCCGTCACGCAGACGGGTCAGCAATTCTTTGATGCGCAGATCGTCGGGGCCAATGTCTTCCACTGGCGAAATTGCGCCGTGCAAAACGTGATACCGCCCGCGAAACGAGCGGGTGCGCTCCAGGGCAATCACGTCCAGCGGCTCTTCGACCACACAGATCAGGCCGGCCTCGCGTTCTTCGTCGTGGCACAGCGGGCACGGATCGGACTCGGTCATATTGAAGCACACCGAACAGAAGCGGGTGCGCTCCTTCAACTGCGTCAAGGCTTCGGCCAGCGCCCGCGTTTGCTCCGGCGGCTGGCGCAGAAGATAGTAGGTGAGCCGCGAGGCGGTTTTTGGGCCGATGCCCGGCAGACGCGAAAACTCGTCAATGAGCGCCTGTACCGGGGCGGGGATAGCGGTTGCGGGGGGAGGCATGAAGCACCTGACAAGGTGAAGGGGTGACAAGGTGAATTGAGATCATCTTGTCACCCTGTCACCCCTTCACCTTGTCACATTCCGGGTAAGCCAAGTCCGCCGGTGACGGCTTGCAGGCGCTCGGCAGCCAGAGTCTGCGAGCGTTCGATGGCTTCGTTCACCGCCGCCACCAGAATGTCGCCCAGCATTTCGGCATCGCCCGAGGTCATCAACTCCGGTGAGACGGCGATGGACTGAACTCGTTGCGCGCCGGAGATGACAACCGTCACCGCGCCCCCGCCCGCCGTCACCGTCAGGCGTTCACCGGCCAGCGCCTCCTGCGTCTTCGCCATCTCCTCCTGCATCTTTGCCAGCTTGGCCATCATATTGCCGCCGCCCATGTTGCCGGGCAGGCGCATGCCTTTGCCTTTTGCCATGATCATCTCCTTGCTAGAACTTTCTAATTCTCGACAAACGTCAAACGAAAAACGGCGCGCTTGACGTTTGTCGTTTGAAGTTTTACTTGCTACGCGGTCTCCCGCCCAAGCGAATCGCCTCCGCCACCGGCCCGTTACTGCTCACGTCGGGCAACTCGTCGGCCTGCGCCGAGTTGAGGGCGCACCGCACCTTGAGTTGCTTGCCCAACACTTGCTGAATGGCCGACTCGATCAACTGCCGATGCTGATCGGTGTTCGTCTTCGAGAGCAGGACTTCGTTTTGAAAGCCCAGCACCAGCACCTCGCCGTCAACACTCACCGGCTTGCACCACTGAAGCAGAGCCGGCAAGTTGCGTTGCGAGCGGCCACAGGCCGCCACAATATCGGCCCAGCGAGCGTTGACTTGACTCAAGCCGACCTCGGAACCCGGCTGAGGCTTCGCCGAGGGCGAAGGCGGCGTCACCGGGGGCGGCGGGGGAGCCGCCGCCTTGCGGGGAGAGGCCGCCTCTGTCACAGGGGCCGGTGCAGCAGCACCGTCTCCGGCTGATCCGATCCGCAAACATTCCACAAACGCCAGTTCCAACGGCAACTGCGAAAGCCAGCCACTTCGCGAGTCGCCGGCCGCGCCGTTGAAGGCTTTGATCCCTTTCAGCAAGCTGGCCGGGTCAAACCGCGTTGCCTGTCCCTGCATCACCTTGCGCGTCTCTGCGCCCGCGTCTACCAGGGCGGCGTTACCCAGCCGCATCAACAGCAGGCCGCGCAAGTAGTCCACCATCTGGCGGGCGAACTGGCGCGAGTCAATGCCGTTGTCAATCATGGTGTTGATCAAATCCAGGCCGCGCGCGCTGTCTTGCGCCAGAATCGCTTCGGCCAGGTCCTGCACGGCCTGGCCGCTGGCCGTGCCCAGCACCTTGAGCGTGCCGTCGAGCGTCACCTTTTCTTCGGGCGAGATGATCAACTGATCGAGCAGGCTGATCGCGTCGCGCAAACTGCCGGTGGCCTGGCGGGCCAGCACCTCCAGCACCGCCGGTTCCACCTGCAAGCCCTCACGCTCGACGATGGCCCCCAAACGGCCCGCCACTTCGGCGGCAGGGATGCGGCGGAAGGTGTGCTTCTGGCAACGCGAGGCCACGGTGAGCGGCACTTTGTGCAGTTCGGTGGTGGCCAGGATGAAGATGGCGTGCGGCGGCGGCTCTTCAAGGGTCTTGAGCAGAGCGTTGAACGCGCCCATCGAGAGCATGTGTACTTCGTCTATGATATAGACTTTGTACTGCCCTTCGCTTGGCGAGAAGTTAATCTTGTCGCGCAAGTCGCGGATGTTGTCCACGCCGGTATTCGAGGCCGCGTCAATTTCGATGAGGTCGAGAAAGCGGCCCTCGTTCACAGCAACGCAGTTGAGGCAGGTGTTGTCGGGGCGCTGGGCCGGGTCGGGATGAATGCAGTTGAGGGCTTTGGCCACCAGGCGGGCCGTCGTCGTCTTGCCCGTGCCGCGCGGCCCGGAGAAGAGGTAAGCGTGGGCGGCGCGCCCGGACGCCAGCGCATTCTGGATCGTTTGGATGACGTGTTCTTGCCCCACCACTTCGTCAAACGCGATGGGGCGCCATTTGCGATATAACGCTTGTTCAGCCACGATTCGCTAACCTCGAAGCGAGTGTAACATCCCCAGCGCCTTCATGCAAGGCTGCTTGCCGGCTTCTCAACCTCTCACGCGAGGAGCCAGCACGCCCACGTGCTGGCCCCGGCATCTGGGGATGCCTGCCTCCTCAACATAAAGGCAGTCTCATGTTCCGGCAAAGCAGGGGTGCTATAATTGCAACCGGCGCAGACAAGAGTAAGCCTGCACATTTTACACAGAGGAGTTTCCCATGCCTTTCCGACTAGGCCCACCTGAGTTGATCATCATCCTGGTTATCGTCCTTGTCCTCTTCGGCACCAGCCGTATCACCAGAATCGGCAAGGACTTAGGCACAGCCATCCGCGAATTCCGCAAAGGAATGACCAGCGGCGAGGACGAGAAGAAGAAAGAAGAAGAGACCCCCAAAGAACAATAACGCTGCACCGAAGGACCTCGCGGGTTTCCGCACAAGCGACCCGCGAGGTCCCGCGCTAAGGTATTACGAACGTAGTGTGCGTTTGCCCAAGCGGATCCACCAGCGTCGCCGTCTCCCCTGCCTGCCACATCGGCCCGCCCTGCCCCCAATATAAATCCGTTACTGTATCGCGCCCGATGCCGGTGTGGACGTTGACCGCCCCGCCCTGAAATAAACTCAGCACCGGAAAGGCGTACATGTTGCCCTGCCCGTCGCGCAGAGTCCAACCGGCCAACTCCACCGGGCCGCCCAGGTTGACTGCCATCACCCTCTCGGTCGCCAGGTTGCCCGGGTCAACAACCGCCCGGATTGCCAACTGCGGCACACCTGCCTGAGTCACCGATGTCCCAGTGGGCGGCGGTGTCACCGATGTGCCTTCAGGGTTGCTCAACGCCGCCGGAGTCGCCGTCGCCTCTGGCAATCCACCCACCGGAATCACCAATACTTGTCCCACGCTCAACGCGTTGGGATCGGTCAACCCGTTGGCGGCCATGATGTCGTCCACCGCCACGTCAAACTCCAGGGCGATACTGCCCAACGTATCGCCGCCTTTCACTTCGTAGAGGGTCGGAGTCGCCGTCAGCTGAACCTGGGGTTCGGTCTGAAAGGCAACCCGGGTTGTCTCTAGTGGCGGCTGTAGGATTGGAGTGGCGGTGGCAACAACCACCGGCTCAGGATGGGCCGCGTCCCAAACCGCCAACACCGTAAGCGTCACTGCCGCCGACACAATCGCATTAAGCGCCAAATACAAAATCAGTCGTCGCCAATTCATAATGCGATGATCATACTCGGAAGCCAATCGTCTGGCAATCGGCGGGTAACACAGTCCCCTCTCACGCTACAATCCTGGCAATTGGGCTTTCGTGTGTAGTTCACGGGCTGTGCCTGGGATTTGGAAGTTGGGTTTTTGTATGCCTTATCTGATTGACGGCCACAACGTGATCGGCCAAACGCCCGGCCTGTCGCTCGACGACCCGGATGACGAAGTCAAGCTGGTCCTGCTCGTGCGCCGCCACTGCCTGCGCGAAGGGCGCAAAGCCACCATCATCTTCGACGGCGGCCTGCCCGGCGGCGTGTCGGGCCTCTCGACGGGCGACGTCACCGTCATCTTCGCTTCCGACCGCCACGCCACCGCCGACGATCTGATTATCAAGCGCATTGACGCCGAACCGAATCCGTCCGGGCTGACGGTGGTCACGTCGGATCACAACATCGCCTCAGCCGCCCAGCAACGGCGAATGACCGTGCGCTCCTCCGCCGAGTTTGGCCGCGTTTTGGCTCACACGCCAGCCTCAACCGGGACGCCGGAAAAAGAGCGCGGCCTGACTCAAAATGAACTGGCCGAGTGGGAGGACTTATTTAAGCGCGGCAAATCGGGCTAAGTCAGACCTCGCGGGTTTTCGCGCAAGCGACCCGCGAGGTCTTTAATTTATCTCTCACCCGCGCTTAAGAGCACGCTCACGCATCAGGTTTATCCTGGTGCTCAATAACGGCCCTCCGCAAAACCCATCAGCTCGCGCGTCCCTGACAAGGAGTGGCCTATACAAGAAACCGCCGGTGTGCCCCCCTCGCACTGGCGGTTTCGTCTTTTTATAAGGCAACGATTGCTTCGCAACGAATTTAGCGGCTGATCTCTTATCCGTCCCACCCGCTTCATCCGTTTCGGAAAACTGTCGGTCTACTTCCTCTTTTTCGCCGCCTTCTTCTTGGCGGCTGGCCGCGCCGCCACTGGCCGCTTGAACACCAACCCCTCGCCGCCGGGCATGCCGGTATTCATATCGTCAATCAACTCCCAGCCGTCTGCGCCCATCATATTCAGCACGGCAGGCAAAATCGGAAACGCCTTCGCGGCGTGCAGTTTCTCAAACTTCTCGTTGTACTTTTTGAACTGCGCCCCCGTTGCTTCTTCCGGCATCTCCGTCTCCGAGTGCTGAAACACGCGGTTGACGTACCACTTGGTGTCCACCCCGCCCGTCAGGCGGGTGAGGATGCAGTATTCCCAGTTCGGCATAGTGAGTTGTCTCCTTTGTTTTGAAAGTGAAGATGCCACAAGGATACTCTAGCTGGGGAGAAGAGTCAAAACTTCAGCGTGGCGGGATATTTCAATTTATAATAGAGGGTGATGTCGGCGCTCACTCCGCTGTTGGCAACTAAACTTCGCATCCCCCCAATAGTTTCGACCGTGATCCCTCGGCCCCACCTGCTCGAAAAGTTGAATGAGGGGCTGCGGCTGGGGCGACGCGCGACGCTCGTTTCTGCACCGGCTGGTTACGGCAAGACCACATTGTTGAGCTACTGGGCGCATCACTGCCAACGGGCTGTAGCCTGGCTTTCGTTGGATGAGGAGGATGGCGACCCGGCCCGATTTTTGGCCTACCTCGTCGCCGCGCTCCGGCGGGCGAACGTGATCGTCAGGGATGATACGGCGGCGGTGTTCGAGTCGCCCCAGCCATCGGCGCACGCAATTCTCGCCACACTGATCAACGAGGTTGAAACCGCCCCGGGCGAACTGGCGCTGGTGCTCGACGATTATCATCTGATCGCCGCTCAACCCGTTCACGACGCGCTCACTTTTCTGCTCGACCATTTGCCGTCGCCGATGCATCTCGTCATCGCCACGCGCGCCGACCCGCCTTTGCCGCTCGCGCTCCGGCGCGCCCGCGGCGAACTGCTGGAACTGCGTCAGGACGATCTGTGCTTTATGCCTGACGAAACAACGGCGTTTCTCAATGAGGCAATGCGGCTGGGGCTGAAGGCAGACGACATTGCGGCCCTGGCCGCCCGTACCGAAGGCTGGATCGCCGGATTGCAAATGGCGGCGGCTTCCCTTCAAGGCCATGAAGATGCTCCGGCGTTCATTCGCGCTTTTACCGGAAGCAACCGCCACATCCTCGACTATCTCGTCGAACAAGTCCTTCAACGCCAAACTCAACAGGCTCAGACCTTCCTGATTCAGACCTCGATCCTGGATCGGCTGACCGGCTCACTGTGTGAGGCTCTCACCGGGCAGAACAATGGGCAAGCGACTCTGGAATGGCTGGAGCGCGCCAACCTGTTCATTGTTCCTCTCGACGACGAGCGAAAGTGGTACCGCTATCACCGCCTCTTCGCCGATTTGCTTCAGAAGCGGCTCGGCGAGACCTATCCGGAACTTACGCCAGTCCTTCATCTTCGCGCCAGCCGATGGCACGAACAGAACGGGTTGATGGCTGAGGCAATTGACCACGCGCTGGCGGCGAAGGATTTTGAACGGGCGGCGCAACTGATCGAGCAGGTTGCCGAAATAATGTTGGGGCGCAGTGAATCCGCGGCGCTCCTCAAATGGATCAATGCCTTGCCCGAGGCGCACGTGCGCGCCCGGCCCCTGCTTTGCGTTTACCACGCCTGGGTGTTACTGTTAGGCGGTTCGCCTTTGGAGGCCGTCGAGGCGCCGTTGACGCACCTTGAAGAAAATGGCCCGGCTTCGAGCAAGGCCCTTCCGGTGAAGGCTTTCGTTGCCTACTATCGCGGCGATCCGGCTCGCGCCGCTGCCCTGTCTCAGCGCGCGCTGGAGCAGTTACCGGAGAACGACTCTTTCTTCGGCGGCCTGGCCCAAATGGCTCTGGCGGTTGCCTATCACATTGCTGGCGACACCGAGTCCAGTCAGCGTTTCATGCAGGAAGCCGGGCGGGCCGGCTCTACGCAAGGTAACGCCATGATCACGGTCAATGCGGTTTGCTACCGCGCCGACCTTCTCCGACGGGAGGGGAAATTGCATCAGGCGCACTCTCTCTTTCAACAGGCCCTCGATCTGGCTACCGGCCCGCACGGAGCGCGCCTGCCTGTCGCCAGCCGGGCATTGATCGGGCTGGGCGAGATCGCGCGCGAGTGGAACCATTTGGAGGATGCCGCTCGATACGTACATGAAGGGATCGAACTCTCCCAGCGCTGGGCGGCGGGGGGAGGGCTGAGCGCCTATTTAATGCTGGCGCGGATCCGGCAGGCACAGAAGGATTGGGCCGGAGTCCGCGAGATGCTTCAGAAGATGCGGCAGTTGGCAGTGGAGTTCAAAGCCAGTGACGTTGACGACCGCCTGGTGGACGCGGCCGAAGCATGGATGCAGATTGCGCAGGGTGACCTCAATAACGCGCGCGATTGGGCCCAGCGCTATGGTTTGAGCCGGGACGTTGACCCGGCCCAATTCGAATTGGGCGGTGACGCCAACACCCGCCGGTTGCACAAGTATGAGTATCCGGTGGCGGCGCGTTTGTGGCTTGCCGAGGGCCGCCCCGCCGAGGCGCTGGCCCTGCTTGAGTCGGCCCTGCCGATTGTGGAAAAGATGAATCGCATCGGGCTGGTGATCGAGTATGAAATTCTCGCCGCCCTGGCCGCGCACGCGCTCGATCGGAATGAAAACGCCATGCCGGCCCTCGAGCGCGCATTGACTCTTGCCCAACCTGAAGAGTATGTGCGCATCTTCGTTGACGAAGGTGAGGGTGTGCGATTGCTGTTGGCAAGGATGATGAGCGAAGGTCGCTTCGCGAGTCTGAAAGGCTACATTCATAAATTGCTTGCCGCCTATGGTCAGCCTTCCTTAATCCCTCAGCCCCTCGTCGAACCACTGAGTGACCGAGAACTCGAAGTGCTCCGTCTGATCGCCGAAGGCTTATCGAATGAGGACATTGCCCACCGGCTGGTGCTCTCACTCCCCACCGTCAAATGGCATACGAGCAACATCTACGGGAAGTTGAGCGTAAAAAACCGAACGCAAGCCGTCGCCACGGCCCGAGCGCTAGGGATTCTTCCCGAACATGGTTGAGCTTAAACACCTGCAGAAAGTCATTGGCCAGAATACAGTCGTGGAGATCGAGGCTCTGGCCGTAAGCGCCGGAGAGATCGCCGCCATCGTCGGCCCGGCGGGAAGCGGCGAAACTGCCTTATTTGATTTACTGCTTGGCCGGACTCGTCCGACGATGGGCACGGTGCAAGTGGCGGGCATTGACCCGGCGCAGGACAAGCACGAATTCAGCCAACGAGTCGGGGTGTTGTTCGCCGAAGACAGCCTGTACAAGAATCGTCCGCCGCTTGCGAATCTGGAGTTCCAATGCCAACTGTACGGGCTACCGAAGGCGCGCGCGCTCGAAGTGCTCAGGCAAGTTGGACTGGCAGATCACGCAAACACAAGCATCGAAAAGCTCCCACCGGGCATGGCGCGGCGGCTGGCCTTTGGCCGCGCCATTTTACACAACCCCAAAGTTCTGTTGTTGGTCGAGCCATTCACGCGCTGTGATGAATCTTCCATTGCCGTGTTAGGCGACCTTATCCGTCAGCAGGCCGATCACGAGGTCACCGTGCTCATCCTGTCCGCCGACAATACGTATCTTGCGCCGCTGTGCGACGCAATTTATTCACTTAATCAAGGTCGCATCGTCGAAAGTCGACGCCCACAGGAGGAGGGCCGCCCGGAATTGCCGTTCAAGATTCCAGTGCGGATGGAAGAGAAGGTTGTCCTGTTCAACCCGGCAGACATCCTCTATGCCGAAGCCGAGGAAGGCCGGGCGTTTATCGTGACGGCAGAAGGGCGATTCCCAACACAGTTCACGCTGGCCGAGTTAGAAGGCCGATTGGCATGCAGCAGAGCGCCCACTTCAACGCCGACCGCCAGCCCGCCGCCCACTGCCGCGCCGACGCGCACGCCAGAGCTAGTATCGGCGCCCCGCTTCGAGACAGCCCCCTGCCCGTTCGTCCTTCCCGAAGGCTACGTGCAGGGTGAGAGTGTGGATTGGCGAGGAAGATGTTCCTGGCATTCATTGCCGACCCGGCCGTCAGACCGGGTGATGCCTGCATCGCTAACATGGGTCATCTAAAAGACAAAGTTTGCCCACAATAGAAACTCTGCCATCGTTGACAAAGACGAAATGCGCTGAAACACATTACATTTGGCCGTATCGCGTGGACGCGCTGCGCTTACAATCAAACAAGGGGCTTCTGTTCTTCCAATGGCTCCGCAAGCGCAGGATCAGTTAGAAGACCCGTATGCCCAATCCCCTGCTCAAGACCAAATTCCATCGATCGTCAACGTGCGAGGTTCTCGGACGACATGGGGCTCTCGGACTCTGGCTTGCATTCGCGCTCTTCGTCACGGCCGGCAGCAGCGTGGCGCTCCCCAACTCAAATGGGGCGCCTTCGCTGATGGCAAACACTCCCTCGACAGAGTCGGCTCTCAGTGGCGGCGCGGCCTCGCCCGTTGAGGGCGACCGCACAAACGGGGTTCAACCAATCTGGGAAACATGGTGGTTCATTGCGAGCGCAGTGTTAATTCTCGCCAGCGGCGTGATCGGCGGGTACTGGCTGCGGGTCAGGAGTGTCGAGGCGCGTAGCCGGAAACTTGAGGAACAGGTCGCCAACCGAACTCGGCATCTGGCGGCCCTCAACGCGGTGGCGGCGGTCACCAGCCAATCTCTGCACCTGCAGGAGTTGCTGACGGACGCGTTGGAAAAAACGCTGGAGGTCACCGGGCTGGAAGCCGGAGGCATCTATCTTCTAAAAGAGGACGGTCAGCGCCTGACTATCAGGGCGCATATGGGCCTGGACGAATCCTTGGTGCAAGCCATTGACAATCTGAAGGTGGGCGAGGGGTTCTCCGGGCGTGTGGTCCAGACCGGGGAGCCGTTGATCGTGCGGAACATTGCCGCCGACCCTCGCTTGACGCGCCTCGCCGTCCGGGAAATGGGGTTCCGCGCTCTTGTGGCCGCGCCACTGGTGGCGCGCGGCCGAGTGCTGGGGACGCTGTTCCTGATCACTCGCCGCGACCGCGAGTTCTCCCAACACGAAATCGAGCTGCTTGCCTCAACAAGCCGCCAGATCGGAATGGCGATCGAGAATGCGCGCCTGTTCGAGGCCGAAGAGAGACGGGCCGAGCAGTTCCGCGTCATCGCCGAAGTGGGACGACGCTTTGCGTTGACGTTGGACATCAACGAGCTACTGCGTCAGGTCGCCGGGTTGATTCAACAGACTTTTGGCTACTATCATGTTGGCATCGGCCTGATTGAGAGGGATGAGGTCGTTTATCGGGTTGGAGCCGGTGAATTGTGGGATGACCCTCAGTTTGAGTTCAAGCCGGCCCACCTCAAGGTCGGTGCGGAGGGCCTCACCGGCTGGGTGGCCGGCCACGGCGAGCCTCTTCTCGTGCAAGACGTAAGTCAAGAGCCTCGCTATGTGTGGATGCAGGGAAGCCGGACTCGTTCAGAACTGATGATGCCGATCATCGCCAAGAGCCAGACGATCGGCGTGCTGGATGTCCAAAGCGACCACCTGAACGCTTTTGACGACAAGGATATGAACGCGCTTCAGTCGCTGGCCAATCAGGCCGGGGCGGCGATCGAGAACGCCCGCTTGTACGCGGCCGAGCAACGCCGCGCCGAACAATTCCGGGTGCTCACCAAAGTCAGCCAGCGGATCACGTCGATTCTGGATATTGACGAACTGCTGGCGCAAGTCGTGAGGCTGGTTCAGCGGACGTTTGGTTACTATCACGTCGAGATTGGGTTAATCGAAGGCGATGAGTTGGTTTTCCGGATCGGGGCGGGCGATGCGTGGGGCGATCCACAATTCTCGGCCAAACCTTCCCGGCTCAGGGTGGGGAAGGAAGGGATTTCGGGATGGGTTGCCGCTACCGGCGAAGCGCTCATGGCGCCGGATGTAAACAAGGAACCCCGCTATATCCCGGTGGAAGGCAGCCAGGCCCAGTCGGAGCTCACCGTTCCGATTTCGGTCAAAGGCAAGGTCATCGGTGTGCTGGACGTTGAGAGCGACCGGTTGAACGACTTCAACGACACCGATCTTGATCTAATAACATCTCTGGCGAACCAGACCGGCGTCGCGATAGAGAACGCCCGCCTGTACGAGCAGGCTTGGCAGTTGGCCGTCGTGGAGGAGCGCAGCCGCCTGGCGCGCGACCTGCACGATTCCGTTACGCAATCGTTGTATGGCATCACGCTGTATTCTCAGGCCGCGGCCGGACATCTGGCCTCGGGGCGCATGGATAAAGTGGCCGAGCACCTGCGCGAACTGCAGGACACATCCCAGGACGCGCTGGCGGAGATGCGCTTGCTCATCTTTGAACTTCGCCCGCCCATCCTGGCCGAGGCAGGGCTGGCGGCGGCTCTGCAGGCCCGGCTATTGGCCGTCGAAGGGCGTGCAGGCCTCAAGACTGAGTTCAAGTCCGAGATGAAAGGGCGGTTGCCTCTAGCCATCGAAGAAGGTCTGTATCGCATTGCGCAAGAAGCATTGAACAACTGTCTCAAACATGGCCGCGCTCGGCGCATTGTGGTCAAAGTGTGGCGGGACGACTCGAGGGTGACGTTGACCATCGCCGATGACGGCGTGGGGTTCGACCCAGCCACAGCCCGGGAGCGAGGCGGGTTGGGATTATCCGCGATGGCGGAGCGCGCCGCGCAGTTGGGCGGGCGGCTCGGCGTGAACAGCAAGCCGGGCGAGGGGACCCAGGTGCGTGTGGAGGTATGCGTATGACCCATCCCATTCGCGTTTTGATTGCCGACGACCACGCCATTATCCGCAAAGGGATCCGGGCCGTGCTGGAAAACGTGGCGGATATGGAACTGGTGGGCGAAGCCACGAATGGCTACGAGGCGGTCACGGAAGTGGAGCGGCTCAGGCCGGACGTTATCCTGATGGATCTGGTGATGCCGGAGATGGATGGTATCGAGGCGATCCGCTGTATCAAAGCGCAACAGCCGGGAGCGCGTCTCCTCGTGCTCACCACGTTCGCGGGCGAGGACAAGATCTTCCCGGCCATCAAAGCGGGCGCAACCGGCTACCACTTGAAAGACTCCAGCCCGGAGAAACTGTTAGAAGCCATCCGGCAGGTGCATCGGGGCGAGTCAGCGCTCCACCCGCTGATCGCCCGGAAGGTTTTGCAGGAACTCTCTGGCTCCTCCGAACAGCCACCCACGCCTGACCCGCTGACCCCCAGGGAAGTGGAAGTCCTGCACTGGGTGGCAGAAGGCTTGGAGAACCGGGAGATCGCCGAGAAGCTGGTGATCAGCGAGGCGACCGTGCGCACCCACGTGAGCAACATTCTGGGCAAACTTCATCTGGCGAGTCGGACACAAGCCGCCTTGTACGCCCTGCGCGAGGGGCTGGCGTCGTTGGACGACATAGCCAGGGAGCCGTAAACGCGCCTCCACAACTGTCGCAGATCGCGTACGCAAAATGTTGAGAAGGACCGCCCAAAAAGCGGTCTTTCTATTTATTGAGAATCCGCGCCCCTCGGATGACAGCGGCATCCCGATTGGAGTAAGATGCAGACAGCCCGCAAACGGATTGGAGGGCTTAACCATGATGGATTGGAACAGAGTCGAACTATGTCATAGAGAACACTACAAGGATTTGTTGCGCGAGCTGGACAGAGAGCGACTGGCGCTGGCCGGGCGTGACCCAAACCGGCGTCTGTTCTGCCGGATGCTGAGTTGGCTGGGGCAGTGTTTGGTGGCCTGGGGGCAGTGGCTGCAACAGCGATTTGCCGCTGATCGCCCGATCGAACCGTTCCAGGTCGTTGACCGGGCCCGTTGAACCAGCCGCAACTCATCTCGCGTGAGAGGTCCAGCATGGAGCAGAAGATCCGGGTGTTGATTGCCGACGACCGCCCCCATTCGCGCGACGCACTGCGGGCGCTGGCGGCCACCTGGCCCAAGGTCGAGGTGGTCGGAGAGGCCGGCGACGGCCGGGAGGCGGTGCAACTGGTGGAGGCCTGCCGCCCGGATGTGGCGCTGATGGATGTCCGCATGCCGGTGATGGACGGCCTGGCCGCCACCCGGCTCATCAAAGAACGCTGGCCGCAGGTCAAAGTCGTGATCTTGACAATGTACCCTATGCACCACAAAGAGGCGTTGAGCGCCGGCGCCGATGCTTTCCTGGTGAAGGGGTGCTCGACTGACGAACTGCTGGCCGCGATTTGCGATCCGGTCGAAACGAAAAAAGGGGAAAAGAACTGTTAAGAAGGACAACGACATGTCTATTCATACCCTCACCCAAGCCGCGCCGTCTTCGGGCCAGAGCGATCATATTGGCATTGGCGGAACTGCGGCGAAGATGGGACTCGTGGCCGCCATGGCCGCGCTCTTCAACTTCTACCCTGAGAAGGTGGGCATTCTCTATCCTGGGAGTAATCATGACCATCTCATCGATCGCCGCATGCAACCGGGCAACGCCGGCGCAGGAGCCAGTGGTCACGAGCAGCTACACGATAACGGGTGTGGCTGTGGTGGACGTAGAAAAGGGGATCGTCATTCCCGATCAGACGGTCATCATCACGGGCGAGCGGATCAAAACGGTTGGACCTCAAGCAGAACTTTCCGCTCCCGAAGGTTCACACGTGATTGACGGCCGAGGGCTATACCTGATGCCCGGCCTCGTGGACGCGCACGTCCATTATTTCGATCCGGAGGTCTTCGGGCGGGTGATGATCGCCAACGGCGTCCTGCTCGTTCACGACATGGGACAGCCGACCGAACAAGTGCTGAGTCTCCGCGATGCGTTGAACCGGGGCGAGAGGCTGGGGCCGGAGATGATCGCAACCGGTTCGATTCTGGATGGAGACCCGCCCTTAATTCCATCCATCTCGTTGGGCCTCAAGACGCCTGAGGCGGGCCGGGCAGCCGTCCGCCAGCAGGCAGAAGCCGGAGTGGACGAGATCAAGGTCTACAGCCGCCTGGACAAGGAGGTGTTCCTGGCAATCGTGGACGAGGCTCAGAAAGTTGGGCTCAAGGTCGTCGGGCACGTCCCGGAGTCGGTCTATATCGAAGACGCCACGGCGGCTGGCCTGCGAAGCAGTGAGCACCTGTTTGGCTTTGAGAAGATCGTCGCCAAACTGCTCGGAGAACAGGTCACAACCACCTACCTCGGCATGGGATCAGATGCGGGCTATTTGCAGCACCTGGGCGAGGTCAACCCGGAGGAATTGCAGGGTGTCTATCGGCGGCTTCGGGAGAGCGGCCTGACCGTCTGCCCGACGGTGGTCACATTCAAGACCTTTACCCAGGTAAAAACGATTCAAGCGGGGAGCTTTCCGTATAGCGAATTCATCTCGCCGGGGATTCTGGACATCTGGCAGTCACAATGGTCCCAACAAAACGACCGGCCGGATTTTGTCTGGCAGAACTGGGTGCAAATGGTCAGCGGGTTGAACAAGGCCGGGGTGCCGCTGATGGTGGGCACCGACCTGATGACTCCCGGCATCATCCCCGGCTATTCTGTCCACGAGGAGATGACGATCTGGCAGGAGGCAGGCATCCCGCCCGCCGATGTGTTGCGCAGCGCCACGCTCGTGCCCGCACAATTCATGGGCCTGGAGGATCGCCTCGGCGCCGTCGCCGAAGGCAAATCGGCTTCGCTCGTACTGCTGACGGCTAACCCGCTGGAAGACGTCCGCAATGCCCAGTTGATCGAGGCCGTTTTTCTGCGCGGGCAGTACTACAGCCGTGACGACCTGAACCGGCTTCTGGACGAAGCCGAAGAGTTGGCCAAGCCTTAGAACCTTCCCGGAGTATGCCAACTCGCCTGAAAGGAGACTTGGAATGAATCAAACACGACCTACCTTACTCGAGGCTGTTGTCAAGACGATCGTGGCCCATACCGTTACCTATTTCATCATGGGTCTGCTGGCGTCTACGCTCCTCGACTATACGCGTTTCTTCGCAGAGTCCAGCCTCAGCCTCATGATGCGGCAGACCGACGACCCCTGGGTGATGGTGGGACCGTTGTTCCAGCCCATCCGGGGGATTCTGTTCGGGTGCGTCTTCTATCTACTGCGTGAGCCTTTCTTCGGAAAGAAAAACGGCTGGCTGGTGATGTGGATCGCCCTGGTGGTGGTGGGCATTTTCAGCACCTTCGGGCCAACGCCAGGCTCCCTGGAGGGGATGCTCTACACGGTGTTCCCGTTGTGGGTTCACCTGAAGGGCCTTCCAGAGGTTCTCTTGCAGTCCCTGTTCCTGTCGCTGATCCTGTACTACTGGGTGAACAATCCACAGATAAGGTGGCTGAGTTGGGTGATGGGCATTGCTTTCGTGATCCTGATGTCCTTCCCCATCATCGGCCTGTTGGTAGGGCGGCCATAGTAGATCCGCCTATCTAAGGATAAGGCAAGATGAAAACCCCAACTCTCATATTGACCCTCGCGCTCCTCTGGTTGACCTCCTGCGCAACATCTCAGACTCAGCCGGCACCGTTCGATCAAACTCAGAGCGAGCCTGCTCCCATTTCGACGGCTACTCCTCAAGCAAACATGCCGAACCCGGCTTCGGTCTATTGCGAGGAACAAGGGAACAAAATCGAGATCCGCACTGCCGCGGATGGCAGTCAGAGCGGCGTCTGCATCTTCCCCGATGGCAGTGAATGTGACGAGTGGGCTTATTTCCGCAAGGAGTGTGGTCCCGCCAGTCAGAATGGCGCAGTTCCCGCCTCAACTGGTGAAGTGGCAAGCGACGGCTGCAAAATCTATCGCAACCCAGAACTCGGCTACAGCTTCCATTATCCAGCGGAGGCATATCTTGAAAACAACGATGAGCCATTGCAGGGAATCTCGATCGTGGGACCAGTCATAGATGGCGAATCATGGCCGGCAATCGGCGTCAGCCATCCGCGCGACCGGGAGGAATACCGCCCACCCGAAAACGCGGATCTGCTTCAGTGGCTGACTGACCACTATCTCCTGGGCGAAACCCGGATGCCCGATGTGCAAATCGCCGGAACTACTGCCATCCATCTACGGCATGAGCGCAGCCCGCAGTCATATGCCTCTGACCGCTATTACTTTGCCAGAGCGGGTCAGCTGTATCTGATCGGCTTCATCCACACCGGCGACCGCGAAGATTGGAAGCTTTACGATCATTTCCTGGCAAGTATCCAATTTGAACAGCAGGCTTCAGACACTTCGATTCAAACTGCAACCCCCACCCCTCTCCCGATTGATCCCGCTGACTATCAGGGTTGGTGGACGTACACCCATGCTATCTACAACTTCTCGATCATGCTCCCCGAAGATTGGATCGTAAAAGAGATCACCACGAACGACCCGCTCATGAATAGCCATACGCTCAGCCTTCACCCCAAATATGATTTTGAAAAAGAGAACATCCGCATGACCTTCCGGCGCGTGGGTGAGGAGGCGAGGCTCTGGCCGACCGGTGTGGGCCAAGGCGAGTTCATTCCACAAGGAACATTGGATGTGGCTGACCAGCCTGCACAGCGCCTGCTCCTGGTTTGCCCCACCGGAGAGGTCACCGCGATCTGGTATCACCAGGGTGAGGGTCAAGCCAACATCGCGCGCGGTGATTTGGAGTTTGGGTTCATCTTCAGCGCCGCCAGCCACTGCGAAGCCGGTTACAGCCTGAGCGGCAAGGTCCAGCGCGTGGGCGAGATGATCATCGCCTCGCTCGAAGTGCCGTAACTATTCAAACGGAGGTGATCTCATGAATACAACCAATATCTACCTCTCACGATCTCTTCAAAATAGAGCCACGAAAAGGAGATTAGCCATGAAACAACTTTCCCTGCGTCTCATTGTGTGTGGAACCGTTTCCTCGGTCAACCGTGGACGTTTTTCCCCAGCGCGTATTTTTCTGCTGGTCTCTTGATTGTCATATGCGAGGAATTTGGTTGGCGCGGTTATGTCCTGCCGCGTCTCCAGGCCAGGTGGAATGCTCTAACTTCCAGCATTATTCTCGGTGTCTTCTGGGCTCTACAGCATCTCCCCAATTGGTTTATGCCGCCAGGAAATCCCAATCGCTATGATAACTTCTGGACCTTTGCTATACAAATAATTCTAGTGAGCATATTGTATACATGGATCTTCAACAACACCAAAGGGAACATTCTGGCGATCATCCTGGCTCATATTGGATCAAGCGTCATCAAGTTCCGGCTTTCTTTCGAGGAAGAAGTCATGTCCAATCGGCGGCGGCTGGCGCGTGAACGGCTTGAAATTTATCTGGTTCATTTCATCCCGGCGTATCGGCGCCTGATATTGATCAGCGGGCTGCTCTTGCTGGCGTATGCCCTCGCGACCATGGCCACCTACCCGCTTGCGGGTAGCGCGATCCTGTTGCCTGCCATTTTTCTGCTCCTGCTGAGTAACTCTTTCAAAGTCGCATTCTATACTGCCAGGCTGGGAGCCTGGATAGGAACGCTGACGAGCGATTAAAGCAAACTGGAGCAATCCCTGAACAGCCTGTGGGGCGCCACACTCATCCACGCCGCCGCCGACCTGTTCTTGTTCATCGCCATGTTGGCGAATGCGTAATGGATATGCCGAATTGGCACTTTTACATCTTCACGCTCTGGCAAACCCCGACCTCGGCCATACTTTCGTCGGGTCTCAACCATACCCGGTCTGCCGTAAAGTGAAACTGCCCCGGGTAGCACGCTCTGGGCAAGGTTGAGACGCGATGAGCGATGACTCCGACAAACGCTGGACTTATTGCATCACGGTGCAGGGCCGGCTCGACGAGAGTTGGTCGCGTTGGTTCAACGGATTGACGATTGAATGCACGAGCACCGACGATTCGGTCATTACCACGCTCACCGGCCCGCTGGTTGACCAGCCCGCCCTGCGCGGTCTCCTGAACAAACTATGGGATCTGAATCTGATCCTGATCTCTGTAACCCGCAACGAAAACAAAATTCTGTCTCCGAAGGAGGCAAACCATGTCACTCCAATACGTTCTCTCTCTAGCTGATCCCCAAGCCGCGCTGGAAACCGTCGGCGGCAAGGGCGCTTCACTGGCGCGGCTGGCTAACGCTGGCCTGCCTGTGCCAGGTGGCTTTCATGTCACCACGGCGGCCTATAGGCAGTTCGTGGCCGTGAACAACCTGCAGCCAGCCATCCTCGAAGCCCTGAAGGGCGCGGACACAGCGCAGCCCTCTACCCTGGAAGACGCCTCGCGCACTATTCATGATCTCTTCCGACAGGCGGAGATGCCGCGTGAGATCGCCGAGGCGATTGGCGACTCGTACGCCGCGCTCGACGGCGGTGCGGCGGTCGTCGCCGTCCGCTCCTCGGCCACCGCTGAAGACCTGCCCGACCTTTCCTTCGCCGGTCAGCAGGAAACCTTTCTCAACATTCGCGGCCAAGAAGGGGTGCTACAAGCGGTTCAGAAGTGCTGGGCCTCGTTGTGGACGGCGCGCGCTATCGGCTATCGCCTGCAGCACCATATTGATCAGGACGTGGTGAGCCTGGCGGTAGTCGTGCAGCGCCTGGTGCCGGCCGAGGCTGCCGGGATTCTCTTCACCGCCAACCCGATCAACGGCCAACGCGCTCAAGCCATGATCACGGCCACCTGGGGCCTGGGCGAAGCAATTGTGGGCGGCATGGTGACGCCCGATACCCTCCTCGTGGAGAAAGCCAGCGGCAAAGTGCTCAGCCGCGAGACGGCCGACAAGCAGGTGATGACGGTGCGTGTTGACGGCGGCACTGAAGAACAACCTGTGCCCGAAGCCATGCGCAACGCGCCGGTGCTCTCGGACGCTGAAGCGGCTGAACTGGCAAAGTTCGGCGTGCAGATTGAAAAACTCTACGGCGTACCGATGGATATCGAGTGGACACTGGCGGAAGAGAAGTTCGCCATTGTACAAGCCCGGCCGATCACTGCATTGCCCGAACCCGAACTGCCCGTGCCGACCGAGTGGAAGTTGCCCAAGGGCGATTACGCGGCGATACGCAACAACATCGTTGAGTTGATGGCCGACCCTCTGTCGCCGCTGTTTGCCACGCTGGGGCGCTCGGCCATCAACACCAGCCTGCACCGAATCATGAATGAGTCGTTTGCCATGCAGGGCGTGATGCCGGACGAGATCATCATCGTGGTCAACCATTACGCCTACAACAACGGCTCGCTCAGCCCCAAGAGTCTGGTGAGTGTGATTGTGGGCGCGGGAAAGATCATGAAGATGATGTTTACCGGCGCAGTCGAGCGCTGGACAGAAACCGGACGCCCGCGCTACTATCAGACCGTTGCAGACTGGCAGACGAAAAACTGGCAGGCGCTTTCATCGGTTGAACTAGTGGATGCCGCAAAGCAGTTGACCGAGTCGGCCATTGACGCATACGGCGCGCTGATCTCCGGCGCCATCCCGGCGGCCTGGATCACCGAAGCCTTGTTCACCGCTGTGTACGACCGGCTGATCAAACGCCGCGACGATCCCTCCGCCCCCACCTACCTACTCGGCTACGACAGCCTGCCCATCCGCGCCGACAAATCGCTCTACAGTCTGGCGGATTGGGCGCGGCAACATCCGGCGCTGAAGGATTGCCTAGAACGCACCTCCACCTCGCAATTGGTGGCTCTGTGCGAGAGCGACAGCCCGCCCGGCGATGTGCCAGTGACAATCTGGCAGGAATGGCGAGTGCGCTTCCAGGAGTACCTGCAGAAGTTCGGGCAGGCCCTTTACGATCTGGACTTCGCCCACTCAGTGCCGGCCGATGACCCTGCACCAGTGCTGGAGGCGTTCAAACTGTATCTGCGCGGCCAGGGAGTCAATCCACACATCCGCCAACAAGAGTCGGCGAAACGACGCGAGCAAGCCGTGCAGGCCATGACGCAGCGCCTGAAAGGCTGGCGGCTGAACCTGTTCAACAAGTTCCTGGCCCCGGCCCAGAAGTACACGCCCCTGCGCGAAGATGGATTGGCCGAGATCGGTCTGGCCTACCCGCTCATCCGGCAGATGCTGCGCGAGTTGGGCCGCCGCTTCACACAGCGCAACGTGATCGTCAAAGCCGACGACATCTTCTGGCTGACGGAGGGCGAAGTTCTGTTGACGGCAAAACGGTTGGATGCCGGGCAGTCGGCCGAGTCGCTGGCGGGGAAAATCCCCCAACGCAAAGCGGAGTGTCAGGCGGCGATGCGCGCCAGCCCGCCGATGGCCCTGCCGCAGATGAAGGTCTTCGGCTTCGATCTGATGTCGCTCAAGGCCAAACGCGGGCGCGGCGGCACGGGGGAAGTGATCCAAGGTGTGGCTTGCAGCGCGGGTCGCGTCACAGGCACAGCGCGCGTTCTGCATGGCCCGGATGAATTCAACCAGATGAAACCGGGTGACGTGTTGGTCGCTTCGATCACCACCCCGGCCTGGACGCCGCTGTTTGCAATGGCCTCAGCGGTCGTCACCGACATCGGCGGGCCGCTTTCACACGGCTCGATTGTAACGCGCGAATATGGCATCCCGGCCGTGCTCGGCACTGGTCTGGCGACCAAGCGCATTCACAGCGGCGACACGGTCACGGTGGATGGGGCTGAAGGCAAGGTATATCTCAGACCCGCCGGGGCACGCGCCGAGGGCAACGGCATCGAATGGAAGCCACCCGATCCCAAGGCCGTCTACATGCGCACCAGCGTGGTGGACCTGATGCCGGATCCGCTCAGTCCGCTGTTCATCTCGTGGGGTATCCCGGCATTGAAAGCGCAAATGAAACCGCTTGGCGCACGCCTGATGATCGCTGAACCGGTTTTACAGGAAGATTATTACACCTCCATCAACAGTTACGCCTATATGAACGCGGCTTTTCCTCCAAAAGCCTGGTGGTGGATCATTACCGGATTATTACCTGCCTATCCTCGAATGTTACGCAGGCTGGTCCCAATCTGGCGGGATGAGTTACACCCTGAATACAAAGACCTGGTCAGCAGGTATCGAGAGAAAATACCGGCGACGATGTCCACAAGCGAACTCTGGCGGGATGCGCAGGACATTCTGAATGCCGCCATGTTCTACGTCTGCGGACTATTGTTTGCCACAATGGGCGCTTCGGCTGGCTCGGAAGGATTGTTGACACGGGTATACAACAAAATGGTCAAACGGGAAGGCGACCCCGATGCTACAACCCTGTTGATGGGCTGGGACAACATCCCCGTGCGAGCGGAAAAATCCTTGTTCGATCTGGCAATGTGGTGTCGTGAACGCGTCGAATTGGCAGATTACATACTGGCGACACCTTCCGACAAACTTGCGGAACAACTGAAAAACGGACAGGCGCCTGCCAAAGTTGGCGCGGATGATTGGACTGAACTACAAGCGCGTTTCAAGCAACACTTGAGACAATTTGGGCACATTATTTTCCAGTTGGATTTCGCTGAACCATTGCCGCTCGATAACCCCGCCCCGATGCTGGAAAACATCAAGATGTATTTGCGCGGCGTAGGAACCAACCCGCATGAACGCCAGAAAGCCAGTGAAGAAAGACGCATCCGAACCGCAGAAACCATGCGTAACCGCCTGAAAGGTTTCAAACATTGGGCGTTCGTTAAGGCGCTCAACTGGGGGCAATCCCTGGCCGAAGTGCGCGAGGATGCTCTGGCTGAGATCGGTCTCGGGTACCCGGCACTGCGAGCCATGCTAAGTGAATTGGGAGGCCGTTTCGTGCGGGCAGGCATCATTGCGCAGGCGGGAGATATCTTCTGGCTGGAAAAAGATGAAGTGAACAACTGCGTAATCAAACTGGAACAGGGCCAGGGAACGGATAACTTGTCAGCGCATGTGGAACAGCGTAAAGCCTTCTGGAAGAAAGCCAAGCAAGAGACACCGCCGCCCATGATGCCGATGAAGAAAAAATACATGGGCATCAACACCGATGTCTGGCTGGCAGAATCCGAAAGTAACCGCACTGGCAACACCCTCAAGGGCGCGGCTACCAGCACTGGAAAAGTCACAGCACCGGCGTGCGTATTGCACGGCCCCGAAGACTTTAACCAGATGCGCCCTGGCGATGTGCTCGTCGCCGGCACGACCACCCCGGCGTGGACGCCGCTCTTTGCAATGGCCTCCGCCGTCGTCACCGACATCGGCGGGCCGCTTAGCCACGGCTCCATCGTCGCGCGCGAGTACGGCATCCCGGCGGTGATGGGCACGGGCGTCGCGACCAAACGTATTCACAGCGGCGACGTGATCACGGTGGATGGCGGGGCCGGGATCGTGACTCTATCCAGCAATGGACACGCCGGGCATTGATTTGAGAAAGCGAGAATTTGAACAAACGGCCAGTTTCTGCTGGAAAACCGACGGGACACTCAGCGGAACATTACGATTTGGGCTCTTGAGGAGTGAGTTTGATGTGACCTGATGAAAGGAACGGAACCATGAAAACAATATCCTTCATGGCAGTCCGCATCAACGTGGGAACTCGGCTACGCTGGCCGAAAACTTCCTGCTAGCGAAGAAGGGTTTCCAACTAATAACGAAGCAGGCTTGACCAGCACGGATGCAATTCAAGCAGGGAATGCGCAACTCTCTGCACCGCTAAAGGCTTACTTTGACGATATCGCCCGGGGGATGCTCACCGCGTGCAGGAATTGGCCGGTTGCGCCAGCAACCCCGACACAGAATCAGCCTGTCGTCAGCGACATCCCGACCCTGCTGCTAAGTGGGGCTTTTGATCCGGCCACATCACCTGTCTGGGCACGGTTGGCATCTGAAACTTTAAGCAAGGGTTATCTCTATGAGTTCCCTGCTGAAGCACATGATCTCATGGGAAATTCCTGTGCGCAGACACTTACTTATAAGTTTGTCAAGAATCCTGTTGAACCATTGGATGTCTGTCTGGATTATTTGAGCGGTCCAACATTCGTTACAGCGCCCTGCCGCCTTACCCGGCCATCATCGTCGGCCACTTCGATCCTTTTGCGTGGGCCGCCGACCCCAACCGGCGCAGCGACGTTTTCGACGCTCGCGCCTCCGCGTCGATCGCATCGGCCCCCGTGACCATCACCGGTTTCGCAGGCGCGGCCGGTTGTGTGGAGGGAAGTGTGCGCCGCATTGATTGCCCGGAAGACGGCGACCGGCTACAACCGGGCGAAGTCCTGGTCACCGTCACCACCAACGTGGGGTGGACGCCGATCTTCCCACGGGCCGCCGCCATCATCACGGACATCGGCGCGCCTCTCTCGCACGCGGCCATCGTGGCTCGCGAACTAGGCATCCCGGCAGTTGTTGGCTGTGGAAACGCTACGCAACGCCTTAAGACCGGCGACCGTGTGCATGTGGATGGCGAAAAGGGCGTAGTGCAAATCCTGTAGTGGGTGCGAAGATGAAAACGCGGACCAGTAATCGCAAGAACCTCCTCATTCTGTCCTCCACTCTGGTCGTCGTCATGCTAGGGTTCGGGATGGTCATCCCGATCTTCCCGTTCTACATCGAGCGCCTGGGTGCAGGCGGCAGCGCCTTGGGCCTGCTCGTGGCCACCGCCGCCCTCACCGAACTGCTCTTCGGCCCGTTGTGGGGCAGTATCTCTGACCGAGTCGGGCGAAAACCGATTCTGATGATCGGCATGTTCGGCTACGGTCTGTCGCTTCTGCTGTTCGGGCTTTCGACGCAGTTATGGATGTTCTTCGCCTCGCGGGCGCTCTCGGGCGTGTTGTCGTCGGCGATGTTGACGACAGCCATGGCCTACATCGGCGACAGCACCGGAGAGAAGGAACGGGGCGGCGGCATGGGTGCGCTGGGCGCGGCGGCCGGGCTGGGTGTCATCCTCGGCCCCGGGCTGGGCGGCTGGCTTGGCGCCAGCGGCTCGCTCTCAATGCCCTTCTTCGCCGGGGCCGGGTTGTCGCTGGTCTCGTTGTTGCTGATTGCCCTGCTGTTGCCCGAAACACTCTCTTTTGAAGCAAGAAATACAGCCAACAGAAAGATCGGTCTAGTGGGCTTTCGCGAACTGTGGCGCGCACTTTTTAGCCCTATTGGCAAGTTATTGTTCCTGGCCTTCATTGGCACAGTTGGGACGAGCAACTTTGAATCCATCTTCGGCCTGTATGCTGTTGACGTGTTCGGCTACGGCCCGGAGCAGGTTGGCCTGGTTCTGACGGTGGTCGGCGTCGTGGCCGTGATTGGGCGCGGTCTGTTGACGGGCCTGGCAACGAAATGGTTGGGTGAAGCGACGGTGATCAAGGCGGCCCTGCTGGCCGGGGCAATGACCTTCGTGCTCCTGTTGTTAGCGAAAAGCGATTGGGCTGTCCTGCTCACGACGGGCTTGTTTGTGTTGATCACCGCCTTCTTCCGCCCGGCGGTGCATTCACTTACCTCACAACGCGCGACGGTTGGACAGGGAGCGGCAATGGGCTTGAGCAATTCGTTCGTGAGTCTGGGGCGTGTGGTGGGGCCGATCTGGGCCGGGGCGGTGTTCGATCTCAATCCAGACTATCCCTACATCAGCGGGGCTGTGATCCTGTTCATGGTCTTCCTGCTGAGTCTGGCGTGGCTGACTGCAGGCAAGACGCTGGCGGGTGGAGCAAGGGGCGCAGGGACTCCAGGCGAGAAGGAAGTGCCCCTCATTACCCCGGCGAGGAAATGATAGTCGGATATGGCGAGGCGACGCTTTGCGACCGGCTGGCAGAGGCAAATGAGGTTCCCGTGAATACCTGTTCCTTGCTCTCGGCGGGATCATCGCCGTGAGTCTAACGAAAAAGCCGTCCGCTTTGTGAATAAGGTCGAGTAGGTCAGGCCGCAATTCCCAGCACTCCAATTCCACAGATGACGCCACATATTATTCCGGCCACGACATCTGAGAGATAATGCACGCCCATTGCCACTCGCGAGAGGGCCACGAGCGGGGCCCAAATCAGCATAAGAGCCGTCCACCAGACGGGGCCAAGTGCGACGGCAATGACCGCCAGCATCACCGCCCGCGCCGCATGGCCTGACGGAAACGAGTGCGGATCGATCTTGCGATATCCTTGCCCCCACTCGCCCGCCGGGCGCTGACGGCGAAAAGCTAATTTGAGAGCCTGCACCAGGATCGCCGTCGCCGCCACGCCAATCAGATCAAGCCGCGCTTCGTGCTTCCAAAAGTCAGAGCCGAGCCACAGGGTGAGCAAGAAGCCGGCCAGCCACAGCGGGCTGTCGCCAGAGTGCGCCAACAGAATGGCAACATTGCGAAGCGGGCCGGGCTTTTCAGCAATTCGCAGTCGCGTCGTGAGGCGGGCATCAAGGGCGGCCGCTTCACGCAAAGCGTTCATAATTCACGCGAAGCGTTCATCCTTTTCTCCAAGTCCCGCGCCACCAACTCATACTGAAACGGCTTGTCCACATCCATGCCCACTTCGGCATAAGGGCAGAACACCGGTCGGCCCGTCATCCCCAGCTTCTTGCTGACCAGTTGAACGGCCCGCTCCGCCGTGAGTTGGCGCAGAGCCAACAGTAACAACGTTTGATACCCGATCAGCGACGCCTGCTTGAAAACATTCTTGCGGGCTTTGGTGATCTCTTCCCAGATTGGATTGTTGCCCTTCACCAGCCGCGTCGCCAGCAGGCTCGCATCGCCGCCGCACACTGTCGCCCCTTTGAGGTGGGTGTAACTGCGGCGCGAGCCGGGGAAGCGCTTCTCCATCACCGAGCGTTCGATGAGACTGTAGCAAAAGTCATCGCCGGTCTTCAGACTTTCATCCACCAGCCAGTTGAAGTGTTCAGCGCGGACGGTTGGAATATCGGCGCTCACCCATAACGTGCGCGTAGCCGACGGATTAAGTTGAAGGACTCGCTGTAAACCGGCCCTGGCATTCGCCACCATGCTCCCGGCGCTCGGGATGAAATCGAGCGGCTTGTCGCCGCAGGTCAGGCCGGACTCTGGTGCCAGGCCGACGACGACCACCTGGCCAATTCGATCCGACCCGGCCAGCGCGTCCAGCGCCCACTGGGCCATCGGCTTCCCGGCGATGGGCAACAGGGCTTTCGGACTCTCTCGCACGAGGGGATAGAGGGGATCGTCAGGTTTAGCAACGCCGCCAGCGGCGACG
>Ga0247727_10002848_pt1 | contig 39002 bp, 35 predicted proteins | sample WisWelCaveWW1625_FD_202498 | JGI IMG/M metagenome (GOLD analysis project Ga0247727, IMG submission 202498) | Biofilm microbial communities from Wishing Well Cave, Virginia, United States - WW16-25 | ecosystem: Environmental > Aquatic > Deep subsurface > Groundwater > Cave microbial mat | place...
GCCAAGAAACGCACCGATCATAGCCAGCAGCTTGATATCGCCACCTCCCATTCCTTCCTTGCCGAAGAGATAGGGGCTCAGCCAGGCCAGGAGCCAGAGGAGACCGCCTCCCACGGTGAGACCGAGCACAGAGTTGATCACACCCACTGGCAAAACGGTCACTGCGCCCAGAAGGCCGACCACTATTCCTGGCAGGGTAATGACATTGGGGATCATCTTATGAGTGAGATCTGTTCCCGTGACCACGACCAACGCTGAAAACAACAGGGCATAGAGGGCGGCCGTCCAGCTTAGACCGAAGTACCATAAGATTGTGAGATAGCCGAGGGCATTGGTGGCTTCGACGAGGGGATAACGTATTGAAATTGGCGTGCGGCAAGCCCGACAGCGTCCACTAAGCCACAGATAGCTCAGCAGAGGAATATTGTCATAGAACTCGATTGGGTGAGCGCACGAGGGGCAGTGGGAACCCGGCCAGACAATCGATTCGCCTCGAGGCAATCTGAAGATGCAGACGTTGAGAAAACTGCCGATCAGCCCTCCCAGGGTCCCGGCCACAAAATAGAGAGACCATTCACGCATAATCGACTCGGGAGCAGGCTCCGGCTCGGGACACCCGAGTCACTTCGCGGGCAAAATGAAATAAACTAAGTAGCTTCACTGGAACCGACTTCCTATAGTTTACTTATGGCGAGAGAGTTCTTATAATCACTGCCTGCTGGGTGAGGGATTGTTCTTGGCGTTACTCCGTCAAGGTGAATTATACCGTACTACTTTATTCGTTAAAGGAGAACAAAATAATGGCACGGACTGCAAAGACGAAAACCAAACCTTCCCTGGCCAATCTAACCCCGCCACCCCGCAAAAAGCGGCCTGAATCGCTCACCAGTCGGGAGAAAGAGATTCTCGAACTGATTTGGGCCGGATTCAAAAACAAGGAAATCGGTCAACGACTCAAAATCAGCGTCAAGACCGTCGAGGCGCATCGGGCCAACATGATGAAAAAGATGCGCGTGTCGAACACTGCTCAGCTGCTCAAAACCGCGATCCAAGACGGGACGATCAAGATTCGCTAGGCGTCGCCGCCGGCACGACGCTCCTGCGACGCTGGCGGACCACCTCGAACAACGTGACGGCTGCTGCAGCTGAGACATTCAGCGACTGTACGCGGCCCTGCATCGGAATCCTGATGCGATCGTCGCACTCCCCCAACACACCTGGACGAATGCCTTTCCCTTCTCCTCCAAGCACCAGCGCGATCGGCCCGGTCATGTCGATGTCGGTATGGAGCTTCGCCGCCTGTGGATCCACGCCATAGACCCACAGGCCGGCCTCTTTGAGATCCTGAATCAGACGAATCAGATTACCCACGCGCCCGACGGAGATGTGATCGAGCGTCCCGGCCGATACTTTCGCCACCACCGATGTCAGGCCGACTGCCCGGCGTTCCGGGATGAACACTCCATGAACACCCGCTGCTTCGGCCGTCCGCAAAACCGCTCCAAAGTTATGCGGATCTTCGACCCCATCAAGGAGCACGAGAAAGGGCCGCTCACCTCGTGTCTTCGCCCGCTCGAGAATCTGCTCCTTCGTGTCGTAGGATTTCGCGGCGATGAAGGCGATCACACCCTGGTGATTTCCGTGCGGCACCAATCGATCGAAGGCAGGCGGAGGTTCGATGTGAACGGGAATTCGCTGCGCCTTCGCCAGATGTGCGAGATCGGCAAATTGCCGATCCGCCCGCAGCATGAGCAGCCGCTGAAGCGGACGCGAGCTGGCGCGCAAGGCTTCGCGCACGGCATGCAGCCCGTAAATCAGTTCCGGCGGACTATCGCTTCCACCGACTGGTGCCATCGGGCTTGTCCTCGATGACGATGCCGTGGGACGCGAGGAACTGACGAATCTCGTCGGCCTTCTTGAAGTTTTTTTGTTTTCTGGCTTCATTGCGTTCGGATACTTTCCCTTCGATCTCAGAGTCTGAAAGATTCGTTCCAATTGTGAGGTCCGCTCTTGCAGAAATGGATATAGTTACAGCTGCGGAAAGCTCGATCGGTAAGTGGAACAGCCATTTGTCTAGTTGAAACAATCCCAGGCAGTTCCCCAGCGAACGAAACTCCTCTCTGGCGATCGTTCGTGCCTCAGCCGAAAGACCCTGGTCCAGTAGTTTATTCACACCGCTCCGCATTCCCTGCAAAGCTGCTATGGCCACCGACGTGTTGAAGTCATCATCCATCGCTGCTCGGAATGCCGCCCTGCATCGCTCTATCGCTTCCATCAACCCCTTATCAGCCGTGGTTCTATCTTCAGACTCTTTCAGTCTCATGAACAGATCGTAGAATCCATTCACCGCATTCTTGGCTTCCAATAAGCCTTGGTCGGAAAAATCCAACGGGCTACGATAATGAGTGCCGAGTAAGAAATAACGCAACACTTCTCCAGTCTCTGCCTCAGGCCATTGCGACTTTTCAAAAATCTCTCGGACTGTAAAGAAATTGCCCAGCGATTTTGACATCTTCTCCTGATTGATCTGCACAAATCCGTTGTGAATCCAGTAGCGCGCAAATTCTTTTCCCGTCGCCCCACATGACTGCGCGATTTCATTCTCGTGGTGCGGAAAAATCAGATCCATCCCTCCGCCATGAATGTCGAAGGTCTCACCCAAATGGCGCATCGACATGGCAGAACATTCGATATGCCAGCCTGGACGCCCTAGGCCCCAGGGACTCTCCCATGACGGCTCGCCTTGCTTGCTGTTCTTCCAGAGCGCGAAATCCATCGGATGGCGCTTTCGTTCATCCACCTCCACCCGCGCGCCTGCCTGCATGTCGTCTAACCGCCTCTTTGAGAGACGCCCATACCCAGAATACTTGGCCACTTCAAAATACACGTCTCCATCGACTTGATAGGCCAATCCCTTTTTCACCAAGGTCTCGGTCAGACGAATGATGTCGGTCATGTGTTCTGTGGCCTTGGGCTCAATGGAGGCTTGGCAAATGCCCAATCTCCCCATGTCTTCGTAGTAGGCTTGGATATATTTCGCGGTGATCGTGTCGCAGCTGACACCCTGTTCATTCGCCCGCTTGATGATCTTGTCATCCACGTCGGTGAAGTTCTTGACCAATTCAACCTTGTAGTCGCTGAACTCGAGATACCGCCGGATCACATCGAACACGAGCGCGCTGCGCGCATGGCCGATATGGCAGTAGTCGTAGACGGTCACGCCGCAGACATACATCCGAACGGTCTTCGGCTGAAGCGATTGAAACGGTTCCTTCTTGCCGGTCAACGTGTTGTAGATCGAGAGCATGGGCTGGTTATAACTCCGGAGTGATGCGGCGCTTCGGCCAATGGGACCAGAGAAAATAGCCCAGGGCGAGCGCCAAGCTCAAGCCGATTACGATGTCGAATTGATGGAAGTAGTCTCTCAGATGCTCCCACTGCTCTCCCATTTTCACACCGATGTAGGCCAGGAGATAGCACCAGGGCAGCGCACCAAGAAAGGTGAGGAGGACGAACCGATAAATGTTCATGCCGGCGATGCCGGCCGGCAAGGAGATAAAGGTCCGGACGATCGGAAGCATCCGACCGAAAAATACGGCTGCCTCGCCATATTTGGCGAACCACCGATCCGCCATCTCGATGTCTTTTCGCGACACCAGCATATACGGCCCGTATCGCTCGACGAAGGGCCGACCGCCCCACACACCGGCGTAGTAGGCCACAATCGACCCCGCGACGTTCCCGATGGCTCCGGCCAATGTCACGCCCAGCATCGTGAACTGTCCCGTCGTCACGAGATACCCGGAAAAAGGCATGATGATTTCGCTGGGCAACGGAATGCAGGCGCTCTCAATGGCCATGGTGAAAAAAATGCCGGTGTAGCCGAACGTCGAGATCATCGACACGACAAACCGACTGATCTCTGTAATGATCGCTTCGATCAGATTCCCCACAGTACCTAGCTCCTCTGCTTACCCTTTAGTTTCGACGATCCAGCTTCCCGACGCGTATCTGGTCGACGCACTGTTTCCCACTTCCGGAATCGATCCAACGCCCCGTGATGAGTCGTATCGAGGTGAATAGGGGTGAGCGAAACCGCCCCTTGCTCAAGCGCCTCATGGTCTGCATCCTTGCTTCGGCTCCACGATACACGGGTACCGGCAATCCAATAGTATGTCCGGCCATGCGGATCGACCTTTTCAATGATCGGATTGTCGAAGCGCCTGCGGCTGAGACAGGTGACTCGGACTCCGATGATCGATTCGAACGGCCGGTTCGGAATATTAAGATTCACGAGCGTTTCGTCCGGCAAACCCTCTTTCAGGATCAAACGAGCGATACGAACGGCATACCGAGCCCCGGCGTCGAAATAAAAATGATCCTGCCCCTCCTGTGACACAGCCATAGAGGGGACACCGAGGATCGTCCCTTCCATCGCTGCCGAGACCGTCCCGGAATACAACACGTCGTCGCCAAGATTCACGCCTTTATTGATCCCTGCCACGAGGAGATCGGGTGGTGCCGACATGACCTTCAACACGGCCAGATTCACACAATCGACCGGGGTTCCGTTGACAGCGTAGATCCGTGTCCCAAGCTCATGCACCCGCAGCGGTTTATGAAGCGTCACCGAATGCGCCACGGCAGTCCGTTCGCGATCCGGCGCGACCACCCACACTTCGCCCACTCTCGACAAGGCCTTGACGAGCGCTGTCAAACCAGGCGAGTGAATCCCATCATCGTTGGTGACTAGTATGCGCATGGGTCCATCTGGAAAAAAAAAGCTGCCGGTGGCAGCTCTCTGTTTCAGTGTTGAGTTCTGAAAACCGAGTACCTGATTATCCTATTCGTCTCAGTCCTCAGCACTCATCGCTCAGCACTATATGTTTTGGTCGGGGCGAGCCGATTTGAACGGCCGACCACTCGCACCCCAAGCGAGTACGCTACCGGGCTGCGCCACGCCCCGACACGCTCATTCAATTTCATCATCTCCCGCATTGTCTCCTTGGAGGAGGCTGGAATGCAATCGGCTCGGAAGAGACAAGGCGGGACCGTCGTCAGTCAGAATGCGACTCCAAAACTTTGAGAATCGCCTGGAGATTCCCTCGCAGTTTCTGCGCGAGTTCTTTGGGTCGCACCCGTTGGCTTGCCACCCGGCCTCGCCGGGCCCAATATCGTTTGACACCTGCAAGTGTATGCCCTTCCTCATAGAGCATCCGCTTGATCTCCAATACCGTCTCGACTTCTCGCCTGACATAGAGTCGCTGATTCCCACGACTTTTCTTCGGCTTGAGAAACGGGAATTCTGATTCCCAGAATCGCAACACGTAAGCCGGTAGCTTGGCAATCCGGCTGACTTCGCCAATTTTATAAAAGACCTTGCTGCCCAGCCTGGGCTCGTTCCCCATGACCGGTCCTCGTGGTGGGATGAGTTACGGTGATTGAACGCGGCTATGAATTGACGTATTTCTTAAACACTTGACTGGGACGAAAGGTCACCACACGACGAGGCGTGATTCCTATTTCTTCGCCGGTCCGAGGGTTCCGGCCCTTCCGCGCCCCTTTGCTGCGTACCACAAAGTTTCCGAATCCGGCAATCTTGACCGACTCTCCCTTATGCAACACCGCTTTCAACATATTCAGCACGAGTTCGACGATATCGGCGGCTTCATTTTTGGAAATACCGACCTGCTTGTAGATTTCGTTCGCGATATCTGCCTTTCGCATACGTTCCCCTCCGACACCCGCACAAACTTCTCGAATGATTAGCGGTTTCGCTATAAGTTACGTGAGGTTATAAGACCTGTCAAGAAGAAAGATGCCAAAGCGGATGTCCCCCCTCATTCGTCTTTGGTAAGCAACTTGTATTCGATACTGTCCGCCAGCGCTTGCCAGCTTGCTTCCATGATGTTCTCAGACACGCCGACGGTGCCCCATTTATCCTTATGATCGCCTGATTCGATCAACACCCGGACCTTGGACTCCGTCCCACGATTGGCCGACAGCACTCGCACTTTGTAGTCAAGCAGTTTGACTTCTCGTAGCTGGGGATAGAACTTTTCCAATGCTTTCCGCAACGCATGATCGAGCGCGTTGATCGGACCAGCGCCGACTGCTGCCGCATGTTCCGCCACGTCGCCGACCTTCACCATGACCGTGGCCTCCGACAACGTGGCTCCCTGGTCCTGTTTTTTTTCGACAATCACCCGAAAACCCAGGAGTTGGAAGGATGGCCTGTGCGTCCCCATCGCCTTTCGCATAAGCAACTCGAAGGAGCCTTCTGCCGCCTCAAATTGGTAGCCCTTACTTTCATGCTCCTTCAAGGTATCGATCAGTTCCTGCAACTTAGCGTGGCCCTTGTCCAATTTGATTCCGTAGGCTTCAACCTTCTCCAACAGCCCGCTCCGACCTGCCGCATCCGACACCAGCACGCGCTGGCGGTTGCCAACCAGCCCCGGAATCACATGCTCATAGGTCGCGGGATTCTTGAGCACCGCATGGATATGGACCCCACCCTTGTGGGCAAATGCCGAATCTCCCACATAGGGCTGGTGCTTATTGGGCATGAGGTTCGCTATCTCGGTCACGAATCCAGAAACCCGTTTGAGATGGCTCAACCGATCTCCCAAGGCCGGACGTTTCATCTTCAGTTCAAGATTGGGAATGATCGAACAGAGATTGGCATTGCCGCACCGCTCACCGATCCCGTTAATCGTCCCTTGCACTTGCACCACGCCGGTTTCGATCGCCACCAACGAATTCGCGACGGCCATTTCGCAATCGTTGTGGGCGTGAATCCCCAAAGGCACCGCGCACTCCCGCCGAACGACCTGGCAGATCTCTTTGATCTCCCAGGGCATCGACCCACCATTGGTGTCGCAGAGAATCACCCGTTCAGCCCCGGCCGCGACGGCTTGACGAATGGTCTCCAGCGCGTAGTCCGGATTGGTCTTGTATCCGTCAAAGAAATGCTCCGCATCGTAAAACACCCTCCGGCCTTTCGAGCGGAGATGGGACACGGAATCGCTGATGAGTTCGAGATTCTTCACAAGGGAAATTCCGAGCGCATCGGTGACGTGCAGCGACCAGGTTTTTCCGAAGAGCGTGATGATCTTGGTCTCTGCGCCCAGCAGCGCCCGGATATTCGGATCCTTTTGTACCGCGTTGCTCGATTTCCTAGTCGACCCGAACGCCACCACCGTCGCCGTCTGCAACGGAATGGTCTTGATCATCTGAAAGAACTCGATGTCTTTGGGATTCGCCCCGGGCCACCCGCCTTCAATGAACTGCACGCCCAGCCCATCCAACTGTTGGGCGACCCGAACCTTGTCTTCGGCCGAAAAGGTGACATCCTCGGCCTGAGCCCCGTCCCGTAAAGTCGTATCATAAATTTCCAGCGCTGCTGGCCGAGCGGCAGGCGGAGGTGCGCCGGACGACGCAGAGCTGACCGGCTTGCCTTGCGAGGATCGTGGGTGTGAAGATTTTCGAGCCATAGAGGAAACGATACCAGGAGCAGGACAACCCTGTCGAGACTCACATTGCCGAAATCCGCTACTTTATGATTCGGTCCCTTGTCGGCGACTGATCCAACCCGAACGCGGTATGGAGCGAGCGCATCGCGAGCTCGGCATACTTTTCATCGATGACACAGGAGATCTTGATCTCCGACGTGCTGATCATGAGGATGTTCACACCTTCTTGCGACAAGACTTCGAACATCTTGGCGGCGACTCCTGAATGGGAACGCATCCCCACTCCGACCAGCGAGACCTTCGCGATCGCTTTGGTCACGGCAACCGATTTGGCGGCAATGCCTTTCGCCACGTCTTGAATCAGCGGCAGGGCTTTCTTGATGTCCGCCCGTGGAATCGTGAAGGAGATATCCGTCATGCCAGACTGACTCATGTTCTGGATGATCATGTCGACGTTGATGTGGGCCTTGGCCACCGGCCCGAAGAGTTTCGATGCAATACCCGGCTTGTCCGGCACGCCCACAATTGTGATTTTGGCCTGATTTCGATCGCCGGTGACTCCCGACACCGCAACCGCTTCCATATCCTCATCTTCACGCGTCACAAGCGTCCCCTTTCCTTCTTTGAAGCTGGAGTTCACCTCTACCGGCACATTGAACTTCGCGGCAAATTCGACGGAGCGGCTCTGCAGCACTTTGGCACCCAGACTGGCCATTTCCAGCATTTCCTCATAGGAAATCTTGTCGATTCGTCGAGCCGCCGGCACAATGTTGGGGTCCGACGTGTACACGCCGTCGACGTCGGTAAAAATGATGCACCGATCGGCCTTCAGCGCCGCCGCCAATGCGACTGCTGTGAGATCGGAGCCTCCGCGCCCCAACGTCGTGACATCCGACTGCTCGTTGATCCCTTGAAAGCCGGCGACCACTGGAATGATCCCCTTGAGCAGGGCCTCGCGGATTCGATCGGCACTCACCCGGGTAATACGCGCTTTCGTATGAGCACTGTCGGTCATGATCCCGACTTGGCGCCCCGTAAAGGATTGGGCATCGAGTCCCCGGGCCCGCAAAGCCATCGCCAACAAGGCGATGGTCACCCGCTCTCCGGTCGACAGCAGCATATCGAGTTCGCGGTCGTCCGGCAGCGGCGTGACTTCATGCGCCAACCGAAGCAACCGATCCGTTTCTCCGCTCATCGCGGACAGGACAACCACGACGCGATGGCCATCCTTGTGAGCCCTCTCGACGCGGTCGGCCACGCAGTGGATCCGCTCGATCGTGCCTACGGACGTTCCTCCATATTTCTGGACAATCAGCGTCACGATCGTCAAGATCCTTTTTTGAAAAGTCGCACGACGAACTTCGTCGCATCACGAGGAGGCACGGTCGAAGCTCGAGCATCAGCCTCGATAAATCTCCGTCCGGTTCCGGCAGAGGGGGCTGCCGCACTGTCACGATAGGCGAAGAACCCCGGACCTTCCGTCGCTTGGCCATGATGCACGTTGCCCGAATCGCAGATGGCCACGATGCGATGGGAGCCCAATTTGGCTAGTCCTTCGAGCAGCGGCCCTACCAGCTCGTGATCGACCGCTTCGATACCCTTCACCTTGGCCGCGACATCCGACCCGTAGACGACCTCGTCCGGTAACTCCACATGCACGTATCCAAAGTCATGTTTCTTCAGTTCCTCAAGGGCAACCGCCGCTTGAGTACGAAGATCCGCACCGGCCAATCTCGCGCCGTCCACGGCTTCGAGCCCGGCCATGATGCCAAGTCCGCGATGGACATCGCCCTGTGAAACTACCACACCGGACATCTTCAATCGCTCAGAGAGGCTTGGCCAGAGAATGGCCCGGCCTTGGCCCCAGAGCCAGAGACAATTGGCCGGTTTCTGCCCCGCCTCCCGACGCTCATCGTTGAGGGAATGGTCACGCAAGATCTGAAACGAGGCGTCCATGAGTTTCCGGAGAATGTCGGATCCGTCTCCCGTCGGCAATGCATCGGCGATCGGTCGACCAACCAATAATTGTGGATCGGTACAGACCGCTCGCGACTTCCCGTTGACCCACACCATGAGATGACGGTGGCCTAACCCGGGGTAGAACTGAATCATCTCAGACCCGAGCTGCTCATTGATCGCCTCGATCAATTCGCGGGCCTCTTCTGTCGAAATCAGGCCTGCAGTCGCATCATCCATTACCACGTGCGGTCCGAGCTTCTTGATCTCGTTCAATCCACCTTTACTCCCGGACTGGGCGTCTGCACGCAACGTCACCATCGTACAGCGATAGACCACATCATGCTCGCCGATGGCAACCCCCAGACTGGCCGCTTCGAGCGGACCGGGGCCCTGGTAGTATTTCTTGGGGTCGTATCCGAGGATGGTGGTTCCCATCAGACCGCTCCCCTGTCGCACGTTCGCAGGCGCCGCGGCCAGGAGCCCAAGCTCCCCACCTTGCGCGAGGCGATCCAGGTGTGGGGTCGAAGCCACTTGAAGAGGAGTCCGTCCGCCCAATTCCTGCCGGGGGTGGTCTGCCATCCCATCGGCATGGAGAATCACATGTTTCATCGAAGCCCTGCGCTCATTGTGTCTACACCCTTAAGAGACGAGCGACATCCTCCCGCGTCGCTCTAACGGTTTTCGGTTGGGTCGATACGCTGATGGCTGTGTCGGCATCTTTCAATCCATGGCCGGTCAAGGTGCAGACCACTCTCTCGCCTTCACGCAATCCGCCCTGCTTGCTCAACTTCATCACACCGGCAACCGATGCGGCGGATGCCGGCTCGCAGAAGACCCCTTCCGTCGCCGCCACCGCCCTATAGGCCTGCAGGATCTCTTCATCTGTCACCGAATCGATCGCTCCCGTGGATTCCTTCACAGCAATCAAGGCCGCTCCCCAGCTGGCCGGATTGCCAATCCGGATCGCCGAGGCCACCGTCTGCGGATTTTCCACGATGCGGCCAAGCACGATGGGCGCGGCACCGGCCGCCTGAAACCCGAGCATGCGAGGCAGCCTCGTGGATTGATTGGCCACACGGTATTCCTGGTACCCCTTCCAATAGGCGGCAATATTGCCAGCATTCCCAACCGGCAACACGTGAACAGTCGGGGCATCGCCGAGCTCATCGCATACCTCCATGGCGGCGGTCTTCTGCCCCTCGATCCGATAGGGATTGATCGAGTTGACCAGCTCGATGTGGTAGGTCGCCGACAATTCTTTGACGATGGTCAAGGCCTGATCGAAGTTTCCTTCAATCTGGATGACTGTAGCCTGATGCATCATGGCCTGAGACAGTTTACCCATCGCAATCTTCCCGGCAGGAATCAACACATAGACCGCCAGTCCCGCCCGCGCACCATAGGCTGCAGCGGAGGCAGAGGTATTCCCCGTGGAGGCACAGATCACCGCCTTGGCGCCGGACTCAACGGCCTTTGAGATGGCCATCGTCATGCCACGATCCTTGAAGGATCCCGTCGGATTCATGCCTTCGAATTTGAGATAGAGATCGATGCCGGGAGCGATCTGCTTGGCCAGCCGAGTCGCCCTAATGAGAGGAGTGTTGCCTTCACTGAGCGTCACCACGGGGGTACGTTCGGTCACCGGCAGAAACTTCCGATATTCTTCGATCACACCACGCCAGCGATTCATCGCATTACTCGTCCTTGCCCTCGACACGGATCAAGGTGGTGGGCTCGGAGATGAAGGCCATGCGATTGATCGCTCGCAATGCTGTTTGGACATCGCGCTCCGTGGCGGTATGGGTCTTGATCACGACCGGAACCGTTTGCCCTTCGCGCCGTCCCTGTTGGAGGACGGACGAGATACTGATACCGCACCGGCCCAGCTCTCCTGCGATTTGCGACAAGACGCCGGGGCGGTCCAACACCATAAAGCGGAGGTAATAGAGCGAGCTGATTTCTTCCATCGTCCGCATCCGCAGCGGACGACGCTGGTCCTGCTGGAACGAGACGGGAGGCACTCGCCCAACCGCTCCTTTCAACACATTGCGCGCGATGGCGATGAGATCGCCGACCACCGCACTGCCGGTCGGCATGGACCCCGCGCCCCGGCCATAGAGCACCACGTCGCCCACGGCATCGCCGACAAGTTGAATCGCATTGTAGACTCCTTCGACTTGGGCGATCGGAGATGAGGAAGGCAGCATCGTGGGATGCACTCGGGCTTCGACTTCGTTGCCGACTAGCTTGGCAATGCCCAGCAGCTTGATCGTGCAATCGAACTCTTTGGCGTACGCGATATCGAGCGGTGTAATGTGAGTGATCCCCTCGGTGTACACATCTTTAACATTGACCGGTGTTCCATAGGCCAACGCCGCCAGAATCGCCAGCTTGTGCGCCGAATCAATACCGGCTACATCGAATGTCGGATCCGCTTCGGCATAACCGGCCTGTTTCGCTTCGTCGAGTACCGTCTCAAAACTCCTGCCTTCATGGGTCATACGCGAGAGAATGTAATTGGCCGTCCCGTTGATGATCCCATAAATGGATTGGATGGTGTTGGCCGCCAACCCTTCCCTCAGGGCCTGGATGACGGGAATCCCCCCGCCCACGCTTCCTTCGAAACCCAGGTCGACGCCCGCGCGGGAAGCCGCGGCAAATATTTCTTCTCCGTGTAACGCGAGCAAAGCCTTATTGGCGGTGACGACATGTTTGCCTGCCGCAATGGATTCCAGAATTATGCGTTTGGCAACATCGCAGCCCCCGATCAACTCAACGACGATGTCGATCGACGGATCGGTGAGAATCTGCTTCGCATCGGTCGTGAGGAGGCCGGGCGGCAGGGTAACACCTCGGTCACGTGTCACATCGAGATCCGCAATCCGAACGATCTCGACCGATACACCGACCCGGCGGCTGATCAAGGCGGCATTCTCCAAGAGAATCTTCGCGACACCCGTCCCGACTGTTCCGAACCCAACGATGCCAACGCCCACGCGCGAGATCATGCTTCCAGCCCCTCAAGCTTCAGGGTCTTGCGAATGCCTCGAACGGCTTGCCTCGTGCGATGTTCATTTTCGACGAGGCCGAAACGCACATACTCGTCCCCGCCTTCACCGAACCCGATCCCGGGAGACACGGCTACTTTCGCCTCGCGGAGCAGAAGCTTCGAAAACTCTAACGACCCCGGAGACCGATAGGGCAGAGGAATTCTGGCCCAGACGAACATAGTGGCCACGGGCTTGTTCACCTGCCACCCGATGCGATTCAATCCGCTCACCAACACATCACGACGCTTTTGGTAGCGCAGCGCCGTCTCCTTGACACAATCTTGTGGTCCATTGAGAGCAATGACACTGGCAATCTGCAAAGGCTGAAAAATACCGTAATCCAGGTAGCTCTTGATCTTGGCCAAGGCTCCGACAACCTCGCGATTACCGCAACAAAAGCCCACGCGCCAACCGGGCATGTTGTAGGACTTGGAGAGGGTATAGAACTCGACGCCGACATCCTTGGCCCCGGGAACCTGCAGGAAGCTCGGCGCCTTATATCCGTCGAACACCAAGTCGGCGTAGGCGAGGTCATGAATGACAATCACGTGATGTTCTTTGGCAAAGGCGACGATTTTCTTAAAAAACGCAAGATCCACCACGGCGGTGGTGGGATTATGGGGAAAATTGATGACCAAGATTTTAGGACGCGGAAAGGTCTGGCGATAGACCCGTTGTAAGTCGTCGAAGAAGTCACTGTCCGGACGCAGCTCAATCCCTCTGACTTCTCCGCCCGCAATGATGAAACTATACATATGAATGGGATAGGTCGGCGTCGGCGTCAGGACGACGTCACCGGGTCCGATCAAGGCCAGCGCCAGATGTGCCAATCCTTCTTTGGAGCCGATCGTGACGATGGTCTCGGTCTCAGGATCCAGATCGACATCGTAATTCCGCTTGTACCAACCAGCGATCGCATGTCTCAGTTTCGTAATCCCGCGCGAGGCCGAGTAGCGATGATTTTTCCCCTTCCGCGCTGCCTCAATCATCTTCTCGACAATATGGCTCGGCGTCGGTTGGTCAGGATTTCCCATTCCGAAGTCGATAATGTCTTCGCCCTGTTGACGAGCCTCGAGCTTGAGACTCTGCACCTGGGCAAACACATAAGGCGGTAGCCGTTTGATGCGATAAAATCCGTCACCTAATCCCATGAGGTCCCCTGTCAGTAATCCTCACATGCACTGAGGCGTCGAGAGACCGCCCTCCGCCGCATCAGGGGGCCTATTCTAATTGCGGGGAGAGTATCGAGTCAAATTATGTCGTGATTCTGTGGGGTTCGGTATGCCGACCCTTTAGACTGACTGGGACAACGCTCTACCAACTCCCCCTTCCAGTCCTTGCCCCTCCCAGTCAATTTCTGTTACAACTGCAACGCCTTTCGCACTCATCACGCAACTCAGTTTCTCCTTGCTCCACATAGCAGAACGGAGGGTCCGTGCCACGACTTGGGGTGAACATCGACCATGTGGCCACCTTGCGCCAGGCCCGTGGGGGAACCGACCCGGACCCACTTGCCGCCGCAGTGCTGGTGGAATTGGCCGGAGCTGACGGTATTGTCGTTCACCTCAGAGAAGATCGTCGCCATATTCAAGACCGCGATCTTCGCCTCTTACGGGAACTCGTTCGCACCAAGCTCGATCTGGAGATGGCCGCCGATGAGACGATGGCCAAAATTGCCCTGACCATAAAACCGGACATGGTCACGCTCGTCCCGGAACAGCGTCAGGAACTCACGACTGAAGGCGGTCTGGACGTGGCCGGCCACAGAGATCGTATCCAGCAGGTCGTGGCCCTGCTCCAGGATGGCGGCATTTCCGTCAGCCTCTTCATCGAACCGGATTTGCTCCAGGTCAAAGCTTCGCACAGAGTCTCAGCCGATTTTGTCGAGATCCATACCGGCCGGTATGCGAATGCCCGGCGCTCGAAAGAAGCCGACGCGGAAGTAGCGGCCATTACGCAGGCCGCGAAGCTCTCCTGCAAACTCGGAATGGGCGTCAATGCCGGGCACGGCTTAGACTATCGCAACCTGACGCGGTTGACTCACATTCCGGAAATCGTCGAATACAACATCGGCCACAGCATCATTGCCCGAGCGGTTTTGGTGGGCCTCGACCAAGCCGTGAGGGAGATGAAAACGTTGCTGAGTTGAACCATCGCGTCGGTGCGGGACCCTGCGTTCCTCCATGGACAACGTGATTCGCCCTTGTCATGATATTAAGATGTAGGCAACAGATCTCTTTCCTCCCCTCGTTCACCCGATTCCTCATGCGGTATCGATCCCGCACGCAAGGCCATCGATGAAGATCGTGACCGGAACCGAGATGCAGACACTCGATCGCCGCACAATCACCGAAGCGCATGTCCCCAGTACCGTCTTGATGGAGCGAGCCGGCGAGGGAATCGTCAGGCATCTCGAGGAGCACTGTGGACCAGCGCGAGGCAAGACCATTACCATCCTCTGCGGAAAAGGGAACAACGGAGGAGACGGATTGGTTGTGGCCCGGCTGCTGCACCGCCGACGTGCTCGGATTCACGTGGTGCTCCTCACACCGATCACCAATCTGGGTCGCGATACCGCTGCCATGTATCGCCGGCTCGTTCGGGTTGCGGGGCGAGCAGTGATCGTTCAATTCCGGTCTGCCGACCAAGCACGGCCCCTCTTCGCCTCCAGCGATATCCTCGTCGACGCCCTCCTTGGTACTGGATTGTCCTCCGTAGTGACCGGAACCTATCGTGAGGCCATCGAACTCATCAACAGTGCCGGGAAACCAGTCATCGCAGTCGATATCCCGTCCGGTCTTCATGCCGATACCGGTGCCATCCTAGGGCAAGCGATCCGCGCCACGTTGACCATCACATGTGGCCTCCCGAAACTCGGCCTCTATGTCGATGCAGGAATTGACCAGGCCGGCGTAGTTCGCGTCGTAGATATCGGCATTCCACCTGCCTATGTGGATGCCATCGAGAGCCGGATCCTGCTCCTGACAAGCGACAGTGCTTTTCAGTCTCTACCGAAACGCGTGCCCTCCGCGCATAAAGGAATCTTCGGCCATGCGGGGATTATTGCAGGGTCCGTGGGGAAAACCGGCGCGGCGGCGTTGGCGGCTCGGGCGGCACTCCGCGTTGGAGCCGGTCTGGTGACCGTGGCCACCCCCAGTAGTGTCAACGATGTACTGGAAGCAAAGTTACTGGAAGCGATGACGATGCCTCTCCCGGAAACGAAGGCACGTACACTGGCCCGCTCAGGACTCGATCGTGTCTTAGCCTTTATCCAGGCACGCACAGCGATCGCCATCGGTCCTGGGCTCTCGACACATCACGAAACCGTCGAACTCGTGCAGTCGCTCATGAAGCATCTGGATCGGCCCTCCGTCCTGGATGCCGATGCGCTCAATGCCTTGGCCGGCCGGGCCTCGTTGCTGACAGATTGTAAAACTCCACCCATTCTCACCCCGCACCCTGGTGAGATGGCCCGGCTCGAAGTCGATGCCACCACGCAGAGCGTCAACGCAGACCGAATAGGCACGGCCAGACGGTTTGCCCGAGAACGCGGCGTGTTCGTCGTCTTAAAAGGCGCACGAACTGTCATCGCCCGCCCAGATGGGCTTGTCGCCATTTGCCCGACTGGTAATCCCGGCATGGCTACGGCCGGAACCGGTGATGTCTTGACCGGCATGATCGTCGGCTTACTGGCGCAAGGGGTCCCCGCATGGGACGCCGCCTGTGCCGCGACCTATTTTCATGGATCGGCCGGAGACTTGGCCTCCCAGCACCTCGGGCAGCCCGGGATGCTTGCTAGTGACCTCATCGCTCAGATTCCTTATGCGCTCCAGCGGACTAAAACGACCTAACGTGACCCGGTCAGCCAAGGCAAAACAGACTGCCGCTCGCCGTAGTGCCACGTCGAGCCTGCCGTGGAAACTGGTGTCCACATCGCACCAGCACACCACTCGGCTAGGCCAAGTGATCGGCTGCGTGCTTCGCGGGGGAGAAACGATCGCGCTCTACGGACCACTCGGAGCCGGTAAGACGTCGCTCGTCCGCGGAATTGCACAGGGTCTGGGCGCATCACCGACAGTAGTCAGCAGCCCGACATTCGTCGTGATTCACGAATATCATCAAGGGCGCCTGCCGCTTGCCCACGCGGATCTGTACCGTATTCGCTCACCCCTCGAGCTTGAATCGACAGGACTAATCGAGTATTTCTCCGGCCAGACCGTGACGGCAATAGAATGGGCCGACAAGGGCCTTGCCGCGCTGCCGCAGGACCGGATCGAGATTGCGCTGAACCATCGTGCCGCACGGAGCCGGACGATTCAGTTGAGCGTGACGGGGCCGAAGTCTGACGAGGTCCTCGCCCTCGCGCGCATGCAGTACAGCAAGACCGGCAGGGTGCATCAAGCGGCACCACGCCGAGCCTTAAACAGGGAGGAAACCACGAGGTCATGATTAGGCTGATTCTTGTCGGAGTGCTTCTGCTCCTCTCCCTGGCTTTTTTCCTTCAGAACCAGGAACAGGAAGTCACGCTCAGGTATTTCTTTGGTCTCTTTGCAGCCTCGACACCGATCTATAAGCCCATCCTGGCGGGGTTCGCGATGGGGCTGTTGGTCTCCGGCATCCTGCTCTTTCCTCCATGGGTGCGAAGCCGTATCGAACTCCGCCGAAAAACCAAAGCGTTGCAGGAAGCTGAGGTGGACTTAGAGCGATTACGCCACTCACTCGAAAAAGTCACCGGCCGTATATCCCCCAGCCTGACCGACGAACCACATCGAGACCGACGTGATGAGTGACGCGGACGCCTCACCGTTGATGCGGCAATACCGCGAGATCAAGCGCGGCTACCCCGACGCCGTTCTGTTGTTCCGCGTCGGCGACTTCTACGAAATGTTTTACGAAGACGCGCAGATCGCCTCAAAGCTGCTCTCCATTGCCCTGACCTCTCGCGACAAATCCAGCGCCAACCCGGTTCCGCTCTGCGGAGTGCCCTACCATGCCGCACAAGGTTATATCGCAAAGCTTCTCAAGGCTGGGCAGACCGTAGCACTCTGCGAGCAGGTGGAAGACCCGAAATTCGCGAAGGGTCTCGTGCGCCGCGAAGTCGTTCGTTTGTATACACCGGGCACGCTGATCGATACTGAATTCCTCTCTCCCGGAGAATCGCATTTCCTGGCGGCTGTCGCCTTCTCCGACGCCACGACCCCATCTGCCAAGGGACAATCCGTCATTGGACTGGCCTGTGTGGATGTCTCCACCGGGGAGTTTTGGATGACAGAGTTCCAAGGGGCACGGGCAGAGATCCAGCTCATGGACGAATTGGCTCGGCTGGAACCGCGGGAAGTTCTTCACCCCGATTCCACTACGAATGCCGGATCGTGCCTGACTCGCCTGTGTGGGCCACGCCTCTGCGCACAACCCTCGGCCTCCTTCAATCCCACAGATGCCGCACAATTACTCCGGGCACAGTTTGCGGTGCACTCGCTCGACGGATTCGGCTGTCGCGGCCTGACCGCCGGGATCGGAGCCGCCGGAGCGATCCTGCGGTATTTTCGTGAAACCCAGCCAACCGCCTCCCTCGCACACCTCCGCCATCTACAAACGCGCTGGAGCGGCGACGCGATGCATTTGGACAGCGCGACGATTCGCAATCTCGAACTCGTACGACCATTGGGAGCCGGTGAGCACCGATCGGGACAGGACCAGCCAACGGTCTTGTCGGTGTTGGACCGCACCGCGACGGCTATGGGCAGTCGTTTGTTACGTGATTGGCTCGTCAGACCGCTCCTCGATCGCGGCGCCATTCAAGCTCGGCTCGATGCGGTCGGGGAGTTGAAAGACCGGATTCAACAACGCGTGTCGCTCCGGACTACGCTCCGTGATGTGCAAGACATCGCCCGTCTGAGCAGCCGCGTGACGCTCGGCGTCGCAGGCCCTCGCGAACTCCTCGCGTTGAAACAATCGGTAAGCGCCCTACCGGAGTTACGGTCCCACCTCCAGCCGTTCCACGCCTCGTTGCTGGCCGACGTCCGCGAGTCGTGGGACGACTGTCGCGACGTGCATGACGCGATTGAGCAGGCCGTCAAGCCGGATGCGCCGATATCGCTCCGTGACGGCGGGATGATTCGAGAAGGGTACCATGCCGGGGTCGATGAACTCCGCAAGGCGAGCACGGAAGGCAAGGGCTGGATCGCCTCGCTGGAAGCCAAAGAACGTGAGCGAACGGGGATCGACTCTTTGAAGGTTCGCTACAACCAGGTGTTCGGCTATTATATCGAAATTACCAAGACACACCTGTCCCGCGTCCCGCCTAATTTCACTCGCAAACAGACGCTGGTCAATGCCGAACGATTCATGACGCCTGAGCTGAAAGAGTTAGAAGAGCGTGTCACAGGCGCTGAAATTAAATTGCTGACGCTCGAGCAGGAGCTGTTCGAACAATTGCGCGTGCGCTTGGCGAACGAGGTGCCTCGTCTTCAAGCCATGGCCCAAACCGTCGCGTTGCTCGACGTCCTCTCCGGTCTGGCCGAGACCGCCGCATTACATCGCTACGTCAAACCCCTCATCGATGAGAGCAGCACGATCCTCATTCGGGAAGGCCGGCATCCGGTGGTCGAACAACTCAGCAGCGATCTGACCTTTGTACCCAACGACACATCCCTCGACTGTGAAGACAACCGGCTTGTGATCCTCACCGGGCCCAATATGGCAGGAAAAAGCACCTACCTCCGCCAGGTCGCGCTGATCGTCCTGTTGGCACAGATCGGGAGCTTCGTGCCGGCTACCGAAGCCCGCATCGGACTGGTCGATCGGATTTTCACGCGCGTAGGAGCCTCGGATAACCTAGCCGCCGGACAGAGCACCTTCATGGTGGAGATGATCGAATCGGCTCACATCTTGAACAGTGCGACCGCCCGCAGCTTGATTCTCCTGGATGAGATCGGACGAGGAACCAGCACCTACGATGGACTGAGTATCGCTTGGGCTATTGCGGAGCATATCCAAGACCGCCGGCACCTGGGAGCCAGGACACTGTTCGCCACTCACTATCACGAGATGACGCAACTGAAAGGGTTACGGGAGGGGATCAGAAACTATTGCGTGGCGGTCCAGGAACGGGATGGAGACGTGGTTTTCTTACGTAAGATTGTGCCGGGGGGCGCAGACCGCAGTTATGGCATTCATGTCGCCAAACTGGCGGGGCTTCCTCCGACGGTCATCGCCCGGGCGCAACAAGTCCTGGCCCAGTTAGAACAACCGGATACCACCATCGAGGGCGCGTCCACATCTTCGGAGAAAGAACCGCCACCTACCTCGCTTCCCCATCCACATCCGATCATCGAGGAAGTGAAACAAATCGACCTCTTCTCCATGACCCCGCTCGATGCGCTCAATCGCCTCGCTGACCTACAGCGCCGGATCAGTCCAACCGGCCAAGACAATCACGAGAAATAATCGGGATGGAGGCAGCGGGTGAGCCCCGCGCTCCCTCCTAGTCATTGCCCATGCTGGGCGCACAAACACAAAGTGGGGATGGGTGAATGACCACCACATCCCCACTCCTTGAGTGTCTAACAAGACGAAGCGTGATTCTTACTCACCGCCCGAGCACAACCTTGACCACATTGCCGATCTCAGCCGGGTTCTTCACCACTCGGACACCCGCTGCCTCCAAGCTCTTCATCTTCTCAACTGCCGTGCCTTTTCCACCAGAAATGATGGCGCCAGCATGACCCATGCGGCGCCCTGGCGGCGCCGTGATCCCGGCAATGAAGCTGACGACCGGCTTCCTGACGTGATTCTTGATGAACTCAGCGGCTTTCTCTTCCGCATCGCCTCCGATCTCGCCGATCATCACGATCGCCTGAGTCTCAGGATCTTTCTCGAACAACGCCAACACATCGACGAAGCCTGTGCCATTGACCGGATCGCCGCCGATGCCGACGCACGTCGTTTCACCTAACCCAAGCGTCGAGAGCTGATGCACGGCTTCGTAAGTGAGGGTCCCGCTGCGTGACACGACGCCCACAACACCCTTCTTATGAATGAAGCCCGGCATAATGCCGATCTTCGCTTCATCGACCGTGATGACGCCGGGGCAGTTTGGTCCGACCAGGCGGACGTCGCGTCCACGGAGCGCGCGCTTGACTTTGACCATGTCGTTCACCGGAATGCCTTCGGTAATACAAATCACGAGCTTGATGCCGGCATCGGCGGCTTCCAAGATCGCATCGGCGCAAAACGGCGGGGGCACAAAGATCAGCGAGGTGTCGCACTGGGCCTTCTTCGCGGCATCGCGCACCGTATTGAAAACCGGAATGCCCTCGACCTCTTGCCCGGCCTTACCAGGCGTCACACCCGCGACGACCTGCGTCCCGTAGGCCTTGCACTGAATCGCATGGAACGAGCCTTCCTTGCCCGTGATCCCCTGCACCACCACCCGCGTGTTCTTGTTCACCAGAATTGACATAGAGTAATCCCTTTACCAACTCATATTTCTAACAGGTTGCGGAAAAGCTCGGTTTTCGTTCAACAAGCCGTCGTAATCTCGATCACGGCAACGGCACCAGAACAGCTCGCAGGATGATCAAAAAGGCCTGACTTCCCACCTTCCCAACCCTGGCGACTACTTCACCCTCCCGCCCTGAGTCTGCCAAGACAGCTTCTTCGCCCAGTGACGCGCCTTGTCCCCAGCAAGGCCGAAGCGAGCGATCATCAACTACCTTCCCCCTGGCTGGCCTGGATGAGTCCCCCACTGCGCGCGTCCAACGAGGGTCTTCTGAGACCGCGCGTTGCGCGAGCACAGGGGACTCACCAGGCCAACATATCCATCTGCTGGCGGACTTTTTCAGCATCCTGCTAAAAGAAGCCCTTACTATGTGCTTCCTCGATGGTGACTCGATGCATGTCGTATTGCGTTTCGTTCATGATCGTATTGGGGCCATCCACAAACGGCATGGCAAAGAGGAGGAAGAACTGAATCCAGAATCCGAGCCTCTCATTCTTTTCAATGGTGCCAATGACGTTCTGTTGACGATCTCTGTACGTCGTATTTGCGATCAACTCTTGCGACACGACGCCGGGAATCATGGTAAGCGTGAGGGCAGAAATGGCCCCAGACCATGACAGCCCATCACCCCCCTTCCCGAGGACGGTTATGTCAGCCTGGAGATCCATCGGCTCACCCATGGTGACAACCGAGGAGAAGAGCCCCGACTCAGAATAAGCTTTGACGGCTTGCGCACGAAAATCTTCGGCAGCATCAGGACTTATTCCCTCCTCAATCACGTGAAGCGCGATAGATTTCTTCACTAGTTGGTTCGAGTGTGGCGGCCATTGGACAGGCGGCTTTACGCTCCCATCCCGAACCATCATGCATCCGGGTGAACTGACCAGCAACAGAACCAGTGCGAGAATTGTTGAACGCATATCGTTTTAGACCGCCTTCCTGGTGATCCCCTGCACCACCACCCGCGTATTCTTATTAACGAGAATGCTCACTTTTCCCTCTTCTTTCTTTCACTCCCTCCCTCCCTTATGGCCGAGGAAACTTCCCCAGGGGAGCGACAGGGTTGAGGCCCTGACTGTGGCTATCCGAATCCGGCTTAGCTCATCCTCACTTCGTCCCTGGGGGAGTAGCCAGACTGGCCTTCACTGCGCGCATCAAGCGACCACGGCATTATCGTGGGGGCTCTGCGAGCAAGAAGGATGGTCTGGCTGCTCCCCCCTCACACCCCCTCTCTCCACGGGAGGGCGATGGATTTTCTTGCGGGTGGCGCCGATCTGGGCGCCCGTCCGCCTTAGCTTTCGTCTTTTGTTAAGGGTGGCCCGATTGGTCTCCAACTGCGCGCGTCCAACGAGGGCCTTCTGAGGCCGCGCGTTGCGCGAGCAAAGGAGACTAACGGGCTACCCCTCCCCTCCTACACCGGGCGGGGTGCGAGGACGGACGGGCTGGTCGGCGACAGGACCCGCCTCCTCACGCAGCCCTGCCCGTCAGCTTCACAATCTTTTGCGCCGCTTCCCACAAATCGTTCGCCACTTCCAGTTTCAGGCCTGACTCCGCCAGGAGCTTGCGGCCTTCGTCTGCGTTCGTTCCCTGCAGTCTGACGACCAACGGCACATTGATCTTCACTTCTTTGGCCGCTTCGATGACGCCTTGGGCAATCCGCTCGCAGCGAACAATCCCGCCGAAGATGTTGATGAAAATGCCCTTGACGTTCGGGTCCTTGAGGAGGATCCGAAATCCCGCAGCCACAGTCTCCTTGGTGGCGCCGCCGCCGACGTCCAGGAAGTTCGCCGGCTCGCTGCCCGCCAGCTTGATGACATCCATCGTCGCCATGGCGAGGCCCGCGCCATTCACCATGCAACCGATGTTCCCGTCAAGCTTAATGTAGTTCAGATTATTTTCTCCCGCTTCGATCTCGAGTGGGTCTTCTTCGTGGAGGTCACGCATCTGCTGTACGTCGGCATGCCTGAACAGCGCGTTATCGTCGAACGAGACTTTGCCGTCCAGTGCGATGAGTTTCTTGTCGCTGGTGATGACCAGCGGATTGATCTCAACCATTGCCGCATTCTTGTCCATGAACAGGCGATAGAGGTTCCCCAGCATCTGGATGAAGGGGGTCACGACGGCCGGTTCCATGGCAGGAAGTCCGAGCGCGAAGGCGATGTTTCGCCCGTTGTACCCCTGAAACCCGACGGCCGGGTCAATCGCCTCCCGGATGATCTTCTCCGGTGTGTTAGCGGCGACTACTTCGATCTCCATCCCGCCTTCTGTACTCGCAATAAACACAGGCCACCCGCTATCCCGATCGACGAGGATGCTGAGATAGAGTTCTTTGGCGATTCCCGCCCCTTCTTCGATCAGGAGGCGACGGACTTCTCGGCCTTTCGGGCCGGTTTGGTGCGTGATGAGGGTCTTGCCGATCAGCTCCTTGACCAAGCCCGGAACAGCCGCCTTGTCCTTCGTAATTTTCACGCCACCCGCTTTGCCCCGACCGCCTGCATGGATCTGCGCCTTAACGACAAAGACCGGGGTATTGAGTTCTGCAGCCCAGGCCGCTCCTGCCTCGGGTAAGGTAATCTCTTTCCCGCGCGGAACCGGAATCCCAAACTGCCCGAACAACTGCTTCGCCTGAAACTCATGAACGTTCATTTCTTCTCCTTGCGTGACAGGCGCGACAGGCGGGACTCGCGAGAAGCGCTACGAGTAGAATGCCCGTCTCGCTTGTCTCGCATTTCTCGCGCGTCGCGCTACTCTTTTCTCGTGTACGGCGGCAGGATCATAGGTGACACGACTCCGCTCACACTGCCGTGCTTCTTGGCCTCGGCACGGAACCCCTTCAGATGTTCGACCGTCAACTTCCCTTGCGGCATGGCAGCGGCACGAGCTCCGGCCGTCAGCCCAGACCGCTTTCCAAAGACCATCAGGTCGAGCAGCGAATTGCCCATCAATCGATTGCGTCCGTGCAATCCGCCGGAGGCCTCGCCCGCGACGAAGAGATGTTTCACATTAGTTTCTGAATTGGTATCGATCTTTACGCCGCCATTCTGGTAGTGCAGCGTCGGATAAATCAACACGGGGTCTTTGCTGATATCGATGCCGAATCGTTCGAATTGCAGCATCATTGCGGGGAAATGCTTTTCCAGGGTACCGGGACCATGTTCGGCATCGAGGAGCGGAGTATCGAGCCAGACGCCGATGCGCCCGGACATCGTACGGATGCCACGCCCCTCTTCACACTCGCGAATAATCGAGGAGGACACGACGTCGCGGGTATCCAATTCGTTGACAAACCGTTCACCCTTCGCATTGACCAGATGTCCGCCTTCGGATCGAATGCCCTCTGTCACCAACGCCCCGATGAGCTGCTCGGGATAGACCGCGCCGGAGGGGTGATACTGGAACGTATCGATGTGCATGAGTTTGGCGCCCAGCCGATAGGCCAAGCACAGGCCGTCGCCGGTCGCACCGTAGTGATTGCTGGTCGGGAATCCCTGAATGTGGAGCCGGCCGATCCCTCCGGTCGCCAGAATAACGGACTTGGCTGCCACGACGAAGTGGCGATGGTTGTCGAGGTCTTTGAAAATGGCGCCGGTGCAGTTGCCCTTCTCGTCACTCGTCAGCTCGACCGCGGCGCAGAACTCGAGTAACTGGATGTTTTGATTCAGCACCTCATCCTTAAGCACCCGCATGATTTCAAGGCCGGTGTAGTCTGAACAGGTCAGGAGGCGAGGCTTCGAACTCCCGCCGCCTTTCTTCACATGGAGGTTGCCGTCCCCATCGCGATCGAACAGCACACCCAGGCTCAACAGCCATTTCGCAATCGAGGGGCCATCTTCGACCATCACCTTGAGCAGCTGATGGTCGTTCTGCATATGGCCGCCCTTCAGCGTATCCACGAAGTGGGTGATGGGCGAGTCCTCGGGCGCCACCGAAATCTGCATGCCGCCTTGGGCCATCACGCTGTTGGAGTCGCCGAGACGGAGCTTCGTAGCCAGGATGACCTTGGCACCAGCCGCATGCGCATGGAGTGCCGCCGCACAGCCGGCGCCGCCGCCGCCCACCACCAGGACGTCGGTCGTGTAGTCGGCTGTCAGATCGAACCCGTCGGCAATCGGGCTATCCCCCTCCAGCAATGTCGCCAACTCGACAACCGTCTTATCCCCTTCATTGGGACCGAAGCGGATTGGCCGATAGGCTCGTTCCCGAAAATCCGGATGATATTTGTGGATCAGTTGGTCACGATCGGCTGGAGAGAACTTGGAAAGGGTCTGCTTGCGTCGAGCATCCCGCGTTTGGTGCACAATCTGTTGAAGGGCGTGGATGTCCATTGCTTCAATCCGTCAATCGTCATTCGTCAAAGGTCAATAGTGGGAGCATGTGACGAATTTCCCCACCATTGACGGTTGACCATTGACCAATGACACCTCACTTGACGGTTGCGCAGTGATCAGCCAGTTCTTTCTCGGTCATGTTGAGTATCTTGGTCCACTCGTTGTTGAAACGGCCGTCTTGGATTTCCTTGATGCGCGTATCCAGGCCCAGAGGCTTCTCGGTAAAATGAGCCCCCTGCGCCCGGCTAACATACAGGGCCACGAGATTGGGGGCGATGTCTGCAATGCAGACCGGTACGCACATGCCGCACATCACACAGTCCATGAACATTTCTGAAACGCTCTTGAAGTCGCCGAACACGGCCTTCCAGACGCCTTCCCGCACATCGATCTTCTGCGGGCAGGCTTCGGTGCAGGCGTTGCAGTTCCGGCAGAGCGGGGCTTCAGGATAGAGATTGAAGAGGTCCTGTTTCGGATCTTTGAGCGTCTGAATGTCGTAGATGGCTTTCCGGGCTGGAAACGGCGGCATCATCGTGATCGACATGCCGTCTTGCACCGCCATTTGGCAGGCCAAGCAGGTCCTCACTTTAGGGTCGTCCTTGGTCCGATAGTAGGCCGCGCAGGCGCCGCAGAACCCGCCAAGACAGCCGGCCCCTCGGACAACTTCCTGACCCGAGTACCACAGGGCCTTAATGATCGTGATTCCCTCCGGCACTTCGTACTTCTTGCCGGCAATCTCGATGGTGACCATCCGAGGCTTGAGCACCTCGGGTTGATCGATCACATTGGTATCTTCTTGTGCCATTGTTTCCTTCGTGAGGCGTGAGACGTGAGGCGTAAGGGGTTGAAAGAAACCCCTCACGCCTGACTCCTTACCCCTAACGGTTGTTGCAGCTTCCTAAGCAATCGCGTCCACGATCGCGTTTAAGGTTGGGCTGGGACGCATGGCCTTTGTCGTCTTCTCATCGTTCGGATGATAATACCCGCCGACATCGACCGGCTTGCCTTGAGCACCGAGTAATTCGCTCGATATCTTGGCTTCATTGTCCGCCATATCCTTGGCGATCTTGGCAAAGCGTGCTGCCAAGTTCTTATCCTGAGTCTGTTGGGCCAAGGCTTGCGCCCAGTACAACGCCAGATAGAAATGGCTCCCGCGGTTGTCGATCTCGCCGACCTTGCGGGCCGGCGACTTATTGCTTTCCAGGAACATGCCATTGGCCTGATCGAGCGTGTCGGCCAAAATTTTTGCCGCTTGATTGTTCCCCACCTTGGCGAGATGTTCCAATGACGCGGCGAGCGCCAGAAATTCTCCCAACGAATCCCAGCGGAGATAGCCTTCTTCCTGAAACTGCTGCACGTGTTTGGGCGCAGAGCCGCCGGCCCCGGTCTCGAACAGGCCACCACCGTTCAGAAGAGGAACGATCGAGAGCATTTTGGCACTGGTCCCGATTTCGAGAATCGGAAATAGGTCCGTGAGATAGTCGCGCAACACGTTCCCCGTCACGGAGATGGTATCTTTGCTCTCCTTCATCCGTTCGAGCGAGAAGCGTGTCGCATCCGCCGGCGACATGATCTTGATGTCGAGGCCCTTCGTGTCGTGATTCGGCAAATAACGATCGACCTTCTTGATCAGCTCTGCGTCGTGAGCCCGATCCTTGTCCAACCAAAACAGGGCAGGGGATCCGGTGGCTCGTGCCCGATTGACAGCCAGCTTGACCCAATCCTGAATCGGCGCATCCTTGACCTGGCACATGCGCCAAATGTCGCCTTCTTCAACCTTGTGCTCGAGCAACGTCTTGCCTGACACATCCACAACGCGCATCGTGCCGTTGCCGGGAGCTTTGTACGTCTTGTCGTGCGATCCATATTCCTCCGCCGCCTGCGCCATCAGCCCCACGTTGGGCACGCTGCCCATCGTCTTGGGATCGAAGGCGCCGTGCTTTTTGCAGAATTCGACGACCTCGTGATAGACCGGCGCGTAGCTGCCATCGGGGATCACGCATTTGGTATCTTGTAGTGTGCCGCCCGGATTCCACATTTTCCCCGAATCCCGAATGACCGGCGGCATGGAGGCATCGATAATCACGTCGCTGGGGACATGCAGGTTGGTGATCCCTTTGTCGGAATTCACCATCGCCATGGGAGGCCGCTTCTTGTAGACCTCTTGAATGTCGGCTTCGATGGCTTTGCGCTGATCGTCCGGCAACGCTTTAATCTTGATATACAAGTCGCCGATACCGTTGTCGGGGTCGACGCCCAACTGTTGGAACGTGGCCGCATATTTGTCGAACACGTCCTTGTAGTACACCGATACGGCATGACCAAAGATCTTCGGGTCCGAGACCTTCATCATAGTGGCCTTCATGTGGATCGAGAACAGTACCCCCTGCTTCTTGGCGTCTTCCATCTGCGCTTCGAGGAATTCCCGCAGGGCGCGGCGGCTCATGTAGGTGGCATCAATGATTTCGCCGGCCTGAAGGGCGAGCTTGGGTTTGAGCACCGTGATCGTGCCGTCCTGGCCGACGAACTCGATCCGCACCTCGGTGGCGGCGGCGAGCGTCATGGACTTCTCGTTGTAACGGAAATCCCCGCCCTTCATATGGCTGACGTGAGTCTTGGAGTCCGAGCTCCAGGCACCCATTTTATGGGGATGCTTTTTAGCATAGGCCTTCACCGAGAGAGGTGCACGGCGATCGGAGTTGCCTTCGCGCAACACCGGATTGACCGCGCTCCCTTTGACTTTGTCGTACCGGTTCTTGATGTCCTTCTCTTTGTCGTCTTTCGGATCTTCGGGATACTCGGGCAGTTTGTAGCTCTGGCTCTGCAATTCCTTGATAGCCGCCTTAATTTGAGGGATCGAGGCGCTGATGTTGGGCAGCTTGATGATATTGGCTTCCGACTTCTTGGCGAGTTCGCCTAGCTCAGACAGCGCGTCCGGCTGTTTTTGCTGCGACGTCAGGTATTCGGGGAATACGGCGAGGATGCGCCCCGCCAACGAAATATCTCTCAATTCAACCGACACCCCAGCTGCCTTGCTGAAGGCGTTGATGATCGGCAAGAACGAATAGGTCGCCAGCATCGGCGCTTCATCGGTCTTCGTATAGATGATCTTGGATGCGTTTGTGCTCATGGTCTACTCCTTTTACCTGCCTGTTAGTTCAGCGCATTCAACGCTGAACCAGCCGTGAACCACGCAATCTGTTGTTCGGTAATGCTGTGGTTCGCCTGGATGGTGAGCGCTGTGCCATCCGTCTTGTGTATCGTCACCTGCACCGGTTTGCCGGGAGCCAATGCACTCAGCCCCGTCACGCTGATGCGGTCCTGTTGCTCAATCTTCTCGTAATCCTTCGGGTCAGCGAAGGTCAACGCCAAGATCCCCTGCTTCTTCAAATTGGTCTCGTGAATACGGGCAAAGCTCTTCGTGATCACGACGCGCACGTTGAGGAACCGGGGTGACATGGCGGCATGCTCGCGACTGCTGCCCTCGCCATAGTTTTCATCGCCCACCACGATAGAACCGATTCCCTTCGCCTTATACCGGCGGGCGATCTGCGCCATGGTGAGCCCCGCTTCGCCCGTCAAGACATCCATGCCCTTGCCCGGCTCTGAGGAAAAGGCATTATTGGCCCCGAGGAACATATTGTCGCTGATCTTGTCCAAATGGCCGCGGAACTTGAGCCAGGGTCCTGCCGGAGAAATGTGATCGGTCGTCGTCTTGCCTTTGGTCTTGATTAAGAGCGGGAGTTTCTCGAAATCCTTGCCGTCCCAGCGCGGAAAGGGCTGCAGCAACTGCAACCGCTCGCTGGTCGGCGGAACTTCGACGGTCAAGCCTTCGCCGCTGGCTGCCGGCGCAACGAACCCTTCCTCACCCTTCGCGAAACCCTTGGCCGGAAGCTCTTCACCCTGCGGCGGCTCCAGTTTGAATTCCTTGCCGTCTGCTCCCTTGAGCTTGCCATTGACAGGATCGAATCCCAAGTCTCCGGACAGTGCATAGGCGGTCACCACTTCCGGGCTGGCTAGAAACGACAACGTCTCATTAATGCCGTCGTTACGGCCTGGGAAGTTGCGATTGAATGAACTGACGATTGAATCGGCCTTGCCCTTCACCCCGTCGGCCCTCTTCCACTGTCCGATACAGGGACCGCAGGAATTGGACAGGACCGTGCCGCCCATCTTCTCGAAGGTCTCGATGAACCCATCGCGCTTCATGGTGTGATAGATGCGCTCGGAACCTGGAGACACTAGGAAGGGGGTCTTCGCCTTTAATCCCGCCTTCATGCCCTGTTTGGCGATGTGGGCTGACCGGCTGATATCTTCATAGGATGAATTGGTGCAACTCCCGATGAGCGCCGCTTTCAGCTCAACCGGGTAACCTTTCTCCTTCGCTTCCGCTGCCATCTTGGAAACCGGACGCGCCAGGTCCGGCGTATGGGGCCCGACGACATGGGGCTCGAGCGTCGACAGATCGACTTCGACGATCTGGTCGTAGTACTTCTCAGGCGACTGAGCGACCTCGGGATCCGCCACAAGCAATGACTTATTGGCGATCGCAAGGTTGGCCAGATCGGCCCGATCCGTGATGTTGAGATAGACGACCATCTTCTGATCGAAGGGAAATACCGATGTCGTGGCGCCCAGCTCCGCGCCCATGTTGCAGATCGTCCCCTTACCGGTTGCGCTGATGGTCTCCGCGCCGGGCCCAAAGTATTCGACGATCTTATTTGTTCCGCCCTTCACCGTGAGCAAGCCGCAGAGGTATAGAATCACGTCCTTCGGCGAAGCCCAGCCGCTCAACTTACCGGTCAAGCGGATGCCGATCAGTTTCGGATGGAGGACTTCCCAGGGCAGACCGGCCATCACTTCGCCGGCATCGGCTCCACCGACACCGATAGCTAACATCCCAAGCCCGCCACCATTGGGCGTGTGCGAGTCGGTTCCAATGATCAAGCAACCGGGGAATGCATAGTTCTCCAACACGACTTGATGAATGATCCCGGCGCCCGGCTTCCAGAAGCCGATGCCGTACTTCTTGGCCGCCGAGGCGAGAAAATTATAGACCTCCTTGTTCTCATCCATCGCGCGGAGCAGGTCCTTCTCAGAACCCATCTCGGCACGGATCAAGTGGTCGCAATGGATGGTACTCGGCACGGCCGCTTTCTTCTTGTTGGCCTGCATGAACTGCAACATGGCCATTTGGGCCGTTGCATCTTGCATCGCAACACGATCAGGACGCAGGGCCAACATCGCCTTGCCGCGCTCCCAGGTCTGGGTCTCGAAATTGTCGGCGTGTGAGACCAGCACCTTCTCCGCCAGTGTCAGACCACGGCCGAACTTCTTCCTGGCCTTGGCAAATACGTCCGGCATCTTCGCATATAGGTTCTTGGCAATATCCATCGACATGGTGACCTCAATTCAAAATTTACAATTTAAAATTAAAAATTGTTGTTACTTCAACGGCGGCACTTCACGCCGCTTGGGCGCCGCATAATTCACCAGGTAATCGAACAGCCGGATCAAGCGGCTATCCTGACGCTTCTGATCCACCCAATGCCCGATCAATCCGATCGTACGTGAGAGAATGAAGAAACCGTTCAAGCTGTCGACCGGGAACCCGATATCGACGAGTACCGCCGCCATCGTTCCGTCCACGTTCAGAATCAGGTTGTCCTTCTTCACCGAGGTGACCTTTTCCACTTCGAGCGCAAAGTCCAGGCAGGGAGTCTTGATGTTCAAACTCTTAACGTACCCGACCAACTCCTTCACTCGTTTGTCCGGATTGCGCAGGCTCTTGACGCGATGGCCGATCCCCGGTACCGGCCCAATGTTCTTTTTCATGTAGGTGAGGAACTCATCGACGGACATCTTGTTGTCGACCGCATGTTTGAAGTAGCGTCCGGCATCGGTCACGGCGCCGCCAAAGCGAGGGCCGATCATGATTAATCCCGCGGCAACCGACTGGGACAGGCCGATCCCTGCGCAGGCCGCGATGATCGTCCCCATGGCCCCGCTGACGCAGGGGCCATGGTCGGCGGAGAGCATCATGATGCGTTTGACGATCTCGGCTTCCTGCTTCGAGATGAGCCGCTTGTCCCAGAGTAGGCCCACGATATGGGGAATTTCGTAGCCTTTGTTGATGAGCTCGGAAGCCGGGTACCCATCATAGCAGGGTTCGTCGCCTCGGTCGTCGCTGATCGTGGTGCGGATTAGCGGGGCGACCATGACTTCGTCCGCCTTCATCGCCTCTTCGATGCTCTTCGGCAACTTCGGCAACACAGCCGGTTCAACCGGTTCCTTGACCTGGACGGATATCAACAGCTCTTGATAGGTCTCCTTGATGGCGGGACCCAAGGCGCCGAATGTCGCCGGCACGATCGCGCCGGCCTTCTTGAGGGCGTCGGATTTGGAACGGGCCGATCCTTCGCCCTTCAGACCTTCCTTGGCGCCTGCGTGGCCGAACTTCATGCCCTTCGGCAAACTTTCCTGGCAGAAGCCGGAGACGACGGCAATCAACTTCACACGCCGCGTCTTTGCGCCGTACCACTCGGCTGCCCGCTCTTCGAGATCGCCGCCCATTTCGCCGACGATGACGACCGCCTTCGTTTGTGGATCGTTCTCGAACATTTCGAGATAGCTGACGTAGTCGGTTCCCGGATAGGCATCGCCGCCGATCCCGATGGCCGTCGTAATACCGTCGGCAAACTGCGAGCAGATCCAGATAATTTCGTTGGAGAGGCCGCCTGACTTGGTGATGACGCCGAACGAGCCTTCGCGATAGAGCTTGGAAAGGACCAGGTTATCAAAGGCGCCGCCGATGACACCCAACCGGCAGGAGCCGGCTGAGACAATGCCGATCGACGAAGGGCCATTGAAGACCTTCCCGAGCTTGGTCGCATGACGGCCCAGGATCTTGGCATCTTTTTCCGGTACACCCTCGGTGATCATGGAGACCACCTTGATGTGCGGGTCGTCCAAGGCTTCCATCCCGCCCTTCATCGCCCGATCTGCGCCAATGTAGACGAGACTCGTGTTGATCTGAGCATGGTGATTCGTGGCTTCCGCGACAGTTTTATAGATGGGAATAGCCAGCAAGCCGCTGCCGTAGGGAATCTCGTTCGTCTTGCCGGCGTCAGGCGGATAGACGAAGGCCAGGACGTTCAGCGAGCGTTTAATCAAGTAGCAAAACTCGGCCATTCGGCGCGCGGCATTCACGCCGGCGACCCCGCCCTGAATGACCACATAGGTATCTTTGTTTGCCAGGATACTCATCGGGATCTCCCCTTGCTCTTCAGTGCTGAGTGCTGAGTGATGAGTCCTGAGCTGAGACGTAGTTTCCGCCTACTCAGCACTCAGGTCTCAGCACTCGTTTCTATTTCAGAAGCGCCTTATCGACGATGTCGGTGAGCGGCGTGTTGCGGTCAAAGACGTTGATGTCGAACCCTTCGTCCTTGAGCGCGCGCATCGCATCGAGCCCTTCCTTCTCACGCGGACCACCGCGACGCACCCAAATTTTGACGCCCTTAAGCTTGCCCTCGGACTTCGCCTTGCGGAATCCATTGATGATGCCGCCGAACGTCTTCTTCACGTCGGTGAAATTGGCAATCGCGCCGCCGACGATGATGTTCTTGATACCGGGCAACGAGCACACCTTATCCGTCAACACTTCGACCGCCCAGTCTGGTGGATCGCCTGAATATTCGGCGTAATTGGCTAACTTGCCACCGCGTGCGACGACTGCATCGGAATAATAGATGCTGGCGCCGCCACCGGCTGGAAGCATGGCTGTGTCCCCGCCTGGAATCTCGATAAATTTGACCGAGCCTTTGATCTTTGAATCGACCGCCATGACTTCCATTTCGTGCTTGGAATACGCACGGCCGAACTCTGCGGCAAAGGCAAAGTTCCAATCGGGGTGCCGGAACTTGGCATCGCCATCGAGCAGCGTCACCGCATCCAACGCGATCAGTTCGCTGTCTTGCTCGCGCAGGACCACAGGGTTCACTTCCAAATACTGCGCATCCTCGCTGTCAAAGCAGGTAAACATCTTGCCTGCGAAATCAGTCATCTTCTTCAGGAGCGGACCGGTGAAGCCCGCATCTTTGGCCAGCTTCTCGATCGCGTCCACCGTGGGCTGCTGCCCGACTTCCAATGCCAGGCGCTTCACGCGCTCCCAATTCGATTCGACTTCAATCCCGCCGCAGTTGGCGACCAGAATGTCCGTCCCTACACGGGTGGATTTCACCGCACAATAATACTCTTCCTTATGCGGAATCATTTCAGACACGATCACTTGCGAGACGGTGATGCTGCCTACTTGGCGACCGATCATCTCCTTGGTCGCTGCTTCTGCTCCTTTGAGGTCCAGATCGACCTTCACCAAGCCGAGTTTGAACCGAGAGCCGAGCGCTTCATGAGCCTTGACTACTAACTTGGATTTCTTGAGCCATTCATTGGCTTGCCCGAGCTTCGCCAATTCGTCAACCGAGGTGACGACGACATAGTTTGGGACCGTGATGCCCCACTTCTTCATCAGCCCCATCCCGGGACCTTCGAGCACCTTCGCCATGACGTGACTCCTTCAGAATGGTGAGGAACAACTATAAAGGAGGAGGATTCTAACCAAATCGGTTGGGGGACTCAATATGTCAGAGGGACTAACCGAAGAGGGCTCAAAAGACCTAGCGGCAAGGACGGTGGGTAGACTATAACCTAAGTGCTTGAAACTGTGTGGTAATCACCATCTTTCATCACAGATCATTTCACGTGCGTGAAGTAAGAATTATCCTGGAAGGCGGTTGGATTGGCAGGCGGGACAAAAAAACGAGCTGCGTTCACTTTGGAGACGGCGAATCATCCGTCCGCAGCGGTTGGGACAGGGTTGACCTTCCTTGTCATAGACGAGATGGCGGCGTTTATATCGGCCTTCCGTGCCATCCGGCGCATAGAAATCCTTGACGCTTGAACCGCCACAGGAAATCGCCTCTCGAAGCACCGTTTGCATGGTGTCATAGAGCGTAATAATCGTCGCCCTGCGCAGCCTATTCACCTCACGGTTTGGATGGAGCCTGGCGCGAAAGAGAATTTCGCTCGCGTAAATATTCCCAATCCCTGCGATCACTTGCTGATGCATCAACAGCGGCTTCAGGCGTCCACGCCTGGCTTGCATGAGACGGACGAACTCATCGACCTGCACCGTGAGGGGATCGACCCCAAAGCGGCGAGCACGGTAGCGGTCAAGTCCTGCCCGATCAAGCAAGAAAATCCGTCCGAAACGTCGAGGGTTCCAATAGCGCAATTCTGATTCACGCCCCCCCGTGAACGACATGCGGACATGCACGTGCTGCGGATATTTCGTCTGTGTCGCGCGAAAGAGAAGGAGGCCTGTCATGCCGAGCTCCGCGACGACATATCTGAGTTCGTCCTCTTTTTTAAACTCCAGTGCGACGCTCTTTCCATATCGCTCCACCGTTTCCAGCACCGCGCCGTGATACCACGAGAGCGTGGGCAACCCTTCCCGAACAATATCAGCTCGTCCAACCCGACACTCGTTGAGCTGCGCACCGAGGAGATGAACCCGTAGCTGCTGAGCAACGACTTCGGCTTCTGGCAATTCCGGCATCGAGAGAGGTCCTCAGTGAAGTGGTCGCGTCTGTAGTATATCTTTTGGATTAGGCCATGATCAGCTCGGAAAGGCAATGCAGACGGAGACACGCGGAGCAGCAAGCGAGGGCACGCGCCCCTGTGAGGCAGTAGTTAAACGGCAGCGGCTGGATTTGAAGCGAGGTTCTGCTTGTCCGTTGCGCGAGCCTCGCGAAGGAGGCGAACCTGGGCGATGGCTTCTTCGAGCTTGGGAAGGGGCACGGCACCGGGGCGGCGCCTCAGGACCAACTTCAGGACCTCAGAATACGTCATCTCTTGGACACAACAGAGATAGGCCATCACGACCGACACGGACCGGCCCATACCGGCGCGGCAACAGACCATGACCCGATCGTCTGAAAGATGCTGTTCGACCCAGCTTACGGCTCGGTCCAACAAGAGCGGCTCGGCTTCAGCATACTCCGAAAATGGAATTCTGCCATACAACAGCCAGCTGGGTGGCTCCAATGTGTACTCAGCGGCAACAAGGAGCAACGCGCCGATCTTTACAGGCGGTTCCCTCGCGTCGTTGATATTTCCAACCAACAGAGTCTCGGTGATAAGGTGCATGATGGTCTTATATAAGCGGCGCGCTCGCCAGGTCAAGGAGAAATCTTGCTCCTATCCCATTGCGGTCTTTTCCATGTGAACGCTATACTGGCTGCACGACGTCGCGAACTTCTGCACAAGGAGCCTCCCCGATGCCCAGCCCGACCGTTCAGGAAGTTGAAACCAGACTTGAGACCGTTCAGTGCGCCATTTGTAAGGGATCAAGCTTTGGGATCGATCAACGCTTTACGCAGGCGGATGGTGAATGGCGTGGCGTCTGTAAAAAATGTTACTACAGCTTCCCCGTCTATACGGATATGGAGTTCTACCTGCGCACACAACCGGATATCCCCTACCGCCTCAAAGAGATGTCCTGTCCGACCTGCAATCACCAAGGCGTGAGCCTCAATTTTCGTGTCACCATGTCCGTCCGAGAATCCATCTATTTCCTGACCTGTACCACATGCCAGAAGACGTTCCCGGAGCGTTCCTCCCTGGAAGCCTTTGAATAGCTCGCTTTTTCACCCTCACCCTAGTGTATACTCTGTCTATGAGTGAGACACCAAAGAGTCCGGCCAAGGGTCCCGAAAGCCCCGCCCCCGAAAGCGTGGCCAAGGTGAGAAAAGAAATCCCGCTCGTTGCCATTCAAGACGATGGTGACATGATCGCCGAGGAAATGGCCGAAATGTTCGATGAAGACCGGGTGTCGCATCAGCACGGGTCATCTGAACCCGAAGCAGACTAGCATCGCCTCCAAACGACCCTCTAAAACAATCAGCAAGTGGGAGCCTCCAGCCTCCACACCTCCCGGCGCGACCCTTCTGGGTTCCAGCGAGCGGAAACCTTCTGGAATTCCCGTGGCCACGGTCTACGACCGTGTTGCCGTGGTCAGTTCCAGCTTTCCTTCTCGCTGAAACCTCAGTGGGTCCCCGCGCCTCCGGTGAAGTCGGCAGGCGGCTCCCACTTGCTGCCCCCCGCGCTGTAGCTCCTAAAAGCAAAAAGGCGACGAGCCGCTCACAGACCCTTCGCCATAAGAACAATTCGGCCTTACAGCAACGCGCTTGCGGGTGCCTGTTATGGTGATCTGTGAGGCACCTTCATGCGACGCGTAGGACCAGCCGCTTTCCACACGCCTTCACGTACTTTCGTAGCGTGGCAACGGATGGGGAGTGCTTCCCGGTTGCCAGGGCGCGCTCGAGGCGGGCAATGGCCGGTCCCTGTGTTCCCATTCGCTTCGCCACCTGCGCCTGAGTAAGACCGGCCTCCTGCCGGGCTTTCAACAGCGCGTCGAGAAGCTCTGCTGCCTCTCGTTCAATGCGCTGAACCTCGGCGCGCACGCCGGGGCGGCGCATGAGGCGCTTGACCAATTGATCATGCGTTTTCACATGGGAACCTTTTTCAATGGACCCATCGTCTTTTCATAACACCTAACATCCACGTTGAGCAGCGCGCCGCCACGGCATGAACCAACTGCATCCTACTTATCGACGCGTCCGCTTTTAACGCTCTGTTAGGCGAGCACTTTGACGGGGCGATCTTTGGCATATGCACGATTCACTTGCAAGACGTGGTCACACATCTCTCGCGAGGGTGAGACGGTGACGAACATAAGGGCGTGCCAATACACTGCTGTCGTGAAGCCTGATCGAAGTCGCTCGCGTATACGCTTGAAGTCCTCCTGAAAGGGCTTTCGTCGAAAGTGCTGAAATATCGAAATGACTCCGCTAGGCGGGATTCGCTTCAGAAGGGCCTCGACATCCGCGTAACCAACGTGCTTCTTGGAGCAGCTCTTTTCTGGTTCGAAGCCATTGTCTGGGTCAAGGAAGACAAGGCTGGACGATAGGTCACACCTAGCAAAATATGCGTCTCGCTGCTTGCTAATGAAGTCTGCATCAGAGCCAAATAAGCGCACGCTATAGGGCGCGGACGTGGTTGCTGGTAGATCAAGCAATACATTCGGATTGCGACTCGTTCGTAGCCATTTGCAGAAATCCACGATCTCCGGTCGCGCAGGAAATAGCTCGGGTGGTGTTCTTCCGTCGGTGCCACCGTCGTCGGCTGTCATCATCCACACCACTTGAAGCTCGGGATATCCAAGCTCGCTTACAAGGTAGTGGTGATAATCCCACTTGAAGCTGTCCCTTGAATCACCAAGATACTGACGTTTCATAGTCGCCACTCGCCTAACGACAAGCTAAACGGTGCGACGATAAGAGCACACGCTTGAGCAATATATTAGAAGCCGTAGTTACACTTTGAACTTGTTCGTCATTAACCGCCATTTCTCCAAATGCATCCCCATGTCGCGCTCCCATATAGCGCAATGAAATGAATTGATGTTCTTCGGCGGTTTTCTTCCTTTGTATCTCTCCGCGAAATAATCCTGTAACCATCCTTGCTTGAATATATAGAATTTGTCTTGCCCGAGTTCTGCACCTAGCGAAACGAAAACGCAAATTATTCGTCTATCAAGATCTCGATTTACCCCCTTAACAGCTTGCCCGCTTTCTGTAAGCACCACGTGTAGGAATTTTCGGATATCAAACTGCCATGAATCTTGATTGATGGCTTTTACCTGAATATGCCCCATTATTCCATTTGCATGCGCAAGAATATCAATGTCAGGAACATTGCCGGAGAATGGCGTAGCAATTATTCCTCTCCTGCCAAGCTCAGCCGTTACGAGATGCTCACCGACTTGCCCGGTTAATTTTGAACTTAAACCAGTTGCCATTCACGTTCCTAGGCTTCTAACTATTGAGTATGCTGACCGCCTAGTATGCGAAGCCAGAAGACCATTTGAGTTTCATTGATTACGGCAAATCCTATTCGTATCGGATTTAGGGGGTCAGACCCCATTGATTGACCTTGGTGCCGTTTATTCACTTCTTTCTTGCCTCGGCTGGAAGGGATGGGCACGGAAGCTTCGCCATAGCGGGAGTGTGAGATTGGATAGCGGAGCAGGCGCCGGACGCCGTTCTTTTAGTCCGATAAGGCGTTCGGCCAACAGTACAAGATCAAATTGCAGCAGCGGCGCAACGCATTATGGCGAAGCCGGAGCTGCCCGCCCTTCGTCAGCCGAGGCCCTCCTTCGGCTTGATGTCGCGACCGATAACGCGCACCGTTCGTCATCTGGTCTGGCTGCATCAAACGAGGATGGGCTAGAAGGATTAGGGCCTAAGTTCGCGTTGCGAATCTGTAAGGCCCTGTCGGACGGCTCGCTTGGCGTTCTCACGTCGAACTCGGTTGCTCTCGTATTTGGCGTCGGCCTTTCGCCCCCAGTAGGCGCCACGCCCCTTTTTCGCTCCAGCGTGCTCCGTCTTCTTGGCTCTTCCCGCCATCCATCAATCCCGCTGAGCCTTGGGTGTCAACACTGGTAGGGGTTCTACCCCGATATCACGGACGGTTGAGTTAAGAGTCGCTCCGCCTGTTGCTGCATGTCGAGTCTCCGTCGCTGTCTCGGATTGTGAGACCGCTCAATGTAGTCAAAGATATCCGCCCTGGC
>Ga0247727_10002849_pt1 | contig 38995 bp, 20 predicted proteins | sample WisWelCaveWW1625_FD_202498 | JGI IMG/M metagenome (GOLD analysis project Ga0247727, IMG submission 202498) | Biofilm microbial communities from Wishing Well Cave, Virginia, United States - WW16-25 | ecosystem: Environmental > Aquatic > Deep subsurface > Groundwater > Cave microbial mat | place...
AATAGCTATTTCACCCGTTTTAATTTTTTCCCTGATTTCGGCAAGGCTCTTTGAAATCATTGAAAAGCTTTGCTGAAAAGACTGCACCTGTGATTCGTAATTCATTTCGATATAAGCTGCCGCAACCGCATCGGCCAAAAGAACTGTGGCAGATGACTCATAACAAGTCACCGAAATGCGGATAATACGTGCTTTCTCGACCTGCGACGCCCCAAGCGAGCCCGGAACGCTCCCAATCAACGCCTGACGTTCAACATCCGAGAAAACAGCTCCTTGATCGCGCCTGCCCGAAGGGTGGATTAAAAAACAATTCAAGAGTGGGTTGCGATGGTCTAAGTTTTCAAGCTTTTCTAACACCCTTTTTGCCAGGACGGGGTTTTTGATCAACCGCATCTGGGTAATTAGGAAAGTGGGGTCTTGCATAAATGACGTTGTGGGTTGACTTGGGGCACTACCGGTTTGAGCCGTCTCTTTTGCCTGAAGCAGAAGTTCCGTAGAGGACTGATAAACGGGCTTTTGCGTGCGGTTCACAATCACCGCGATGGAGAGCGCAAGCAAAATAGAGCCTGCAATAATCCATTTTCTTTTTCTAAGAACGTGCAGGTAAGTAAAAAAGGTGGGATTTAGATTTTGAGTGGGGTGGTTTTCCTGGAAATTATTATGAGTTGCATAAGGCGGGGTTAAAACCTTTTGATCCATTTAAATCCAGCTCTCAGGAACAATGACCACATCACCTGCCTGAACTACCGTGTCATCTTTCTTTTTTCCTTTCATAATATCCACGACATTCATTTTAATAACTTGCTGCTGCTCCCCGCGATTTTGTCTCACCTGAATCCGGTTAAGGGCTCCCTTTTCCGTAGGGCCGCCCGCAGCTTTAATCGCTTCAAGCACCGTAATTTCCTGCACCCATTCGTAAGGCCCAGGTTGCGCTACTTGTCCCAATACATAGTATCTTTCCCCCGTCCCTGAAGAGACATAAATTGTATCCCCCGGAGCAATCATAATGTTTTGCGACAAATTTCCCTTAGAAAGAAGTCCGATCAGGTCCACTTCAATAGCCTGGGAACTATTCTCCTCGTTCCCGGCATTTTCCGAAGTGGGCAAAAGTGCTGTCGGCACGGCATCTTCAGTGACATTCGCGGCACGAATCACGGTCATGCGTTTTGCATCCTGCTTTGTCCCGCCCACCAAAAAAAGCAATTCAAGCAAAGGGATCTTTCCCTTTAATTTATAAAGGCCGGGCTTTACAACCTCGCCAAAGACAAGAATTTGTTTGCTGTTATATTCCTTGACGGCAATAGTGACCTGCGGATCTTTGACATAGCCTTGCGAGAGTCTGTCTTTAATCGTTTTCTCTAAATCCTGAGGACTGAGCCCTGCGGCAGGAAGGCTTCCAAGTATCGGGTATGTAATCGTGCCGTCGGAGTCGACAGACACTGTTTTGGTCAAATCCGGGGATTGCCACACCGTTATATCCAGGATGTCATTACGCCCAATGCGGTAGACTTCTTCCCCTGCTGACAATTGCACTAAGGGAAAAAGGGCGGTTAAGACAAACGTGAGGAATAATATTTTAATTCGTTGAATCATGAATAAACAGTACCGTAACCTGGGTAATGATATGGAAGAAGGGTTCTTCCGTCAAGTAAATTGGTGAGGCTTATTTCAAGGAAAAATCTTTAAAGCTGTATATTCAAACCGCCGGTAACCTTGTGAAAGGTATAGGTTCTTCTTGATAAGGTTTCTTCGTCGTTTGAAGAGAACCGGCGGCCGAAGGAATATAACATATTTAAAGAGAGAAAACGGTTGATCCTGTAACCTGCACGGACGCCGACTTCCATTTCTTTCTCATGATTCTTCTTACGGGTCACCACATTGTCCTCTTTTTCACCGGAAGCAAATTGAAAATTCCCAAAAACTCCGCCGCTTATTTTTTCCGTAAAATAGTAGTCTGCAGTTGTGCTAATGCGATGTGTTTTAATCACGCGGAAGTTGCGGTCATAGTTATCAAGCGTCTCGGTTTCAGCATCTTCGCGATATATAAAATCGGTGTCATAGGTATCCGTGAGCCTTTTATCATAATTAACATTCCATACAAATTTTCTTCCCATCAAATGACTCAAACTGGCGCCATAAATAAGTTCTGATTCGTGATCATCCCCTTCACGAAACTGCCTGAAGGCCCATCCGAAACGTCCGCCGAGGGTTGTCTTGGAACCTAACTTATAAGTGGTGTCAAAGTAAGGAGAGACTTGCCAATAGTCTTTTTGCCGCACTCTTTTAAAATCGCGGGTATGCCATGCAAAGCTAGGAGTGACGTTGATGGCACGCGTAACGTCATAACTCAACGCTTCGGTAATTCCGTTATCTGAAAAATCATTCTCCCGGCTTGTAAAATCGGATGTCGAGCGGTCATTAAAATATTGAAAAGTGTATTTGGTATTTGATGAAAATTTGTTTGTGAAGCGGTGGTTCAGTTCGGTCACAAGCGATTCCAGCATAAAGGTATCATTGGGCATTAGCGGGATATCACTCCACTGGATATTATTGGATACACCAATGGTCGTGGAATCGGTAAGATCATAACGCAGCAACATATCCAGGTTATGCGTATTTAGATTGGCGCTTGTTTCACGCCCCTGAAAAGTGGAAAAAGCATAGGTGTAATCCACCATCCCGTAAAGCCGGTCAAACGGAAGTGAAATGCTGATCCCGGGAGCAATGCGCGCACCCCAGGCCGCATCGGCCTGGCTCTGTCCGAGATTGGCATTGGAAACAAAGCCTTGATTAAAAGCAAAATGCGGCCTGATTCTAGGTTTTGCTCCCACGTCTTCAGCTGAGAGTTCAGAAAAAAGCTTGGAAAAGGACGAATACCATTTACTATCCGGGCCTGAGGAAGTTTGAGCTTGACTAGCTTGCTTTACAGGCGCCGCCGAACCGGGCTGAACCACAACTGTAGGCTGTTGCTGGGCTGCGGTAGGACTTGGAGATTTTGTAGGACCTTGGTCAGCAAAACCATACGGAAGAAAAGATAATGCAACTACCAACACGCCTGCAGAAAAGAGTAATTGGGAAGTTGTCCTTTTAAATTGCGCTATCTTTCTTTTCATACTCTCACCTTATGTGGGTTAAGCGGCACTTCCATATCAACGAAGTGCTATTGGTTGCTTAGATGGGTTCAAGATGTGGGGTTTGTACTTTGGCTCTAAAAACCGCTAACTGTCTTGGATCAAGACGGTTTTTAATACAAGTTTCAATTAATGACACCAGTTCTTTAAATTTCGCTCGATCAGTGTCATCCCCGGCTAAAAGGTTCTTCACCGCTTCTAAGGTTTCTTCAGAAGATTTATAGGGTTCAACAGCTTGTGTGATATCTGGATATCCGAGACAAATTCCTGGAAGCTCTTCCCGCGGCAATTCCTTTTCCCATTCCCAACCTCCATCTGGCTGAATCCCTGCAGCTTTTTTCAAAAATTCGCAAGCTGTCTTGCCATCAACTGCTGGGCCGACAGGCGCCTGTCCGGGCCCCATAGCTTGCGGGCCCTGTACTCCGATTTGATAAATCAGCCAAACACATAAATCACCCTGAGTTTTCATGGTGTCTTTATTCACGAGAGCTTGTGCTGCAGGAGGCTGGATAATAAAAAAAGAGAAAATCATAGCAAACGCTAAAGAAAGCGAGGTGTATCTCATGGCGGATTTTCCTCCGGAATTTTAAATTACCTGTAAATAGCTTGTTTTAAGTTTCGGACGCGTACCATAATAACTTTAAGACAAAAAAGACTTTGATTCGCTCTAGCGTGTTGGAGAATATTATAAGGCGCTCTATGCTGTCAAGCGCTTTTTCTTTAATTTTTTGGCAGCTAAAGTTCATTTAACTTAATTGATGCCGATAAGTTCTGACGATTCAATCAAAAAAGCTAAAATTGTTTATTTTTTAAAATAGCCGCTAATGCTTCTTCTAATCTTGGGTATTTAAAACGGTAGCCTGCTTCTTTAAGTTTCTGCGGGATAACACGCTGGCCGGTAAGAAGCATTTCAGACATTTCCCCTAACACGGATCGCAGCACAAAAGATGGGACGGGCGCCCACGACGGCCGTCCCATGACTTTCCCAAGAACCTTGCAAAATTCTTTCATGCTCACAGGGTTGGGGGAAACAAGATTCACAGGGCCTACAATATTTGAAGCCCCAAGCAGAAAAATAATGGCTTCAACAATATCATCCCGGTGAATCCACGAAAACCACTGCTTGCCCGAGCCAAGATGCCCGCCCATAAAAATCTGAAAGGGTAAAAGCATCCGCTGTAACGCGCCTCCCTCTTTTTCAAGAACGATGCCGATACGCGTGAGCACAACGCGCACGCCCGATTTTTCCGCTTCGCGCGCGGTGTTTTCCCACTGCTCGCACGTATCCGCGAGAAAACCATTTCCCTTGGAACGGGATTTCGTCACTTCTTCATTTTCCACGTTTCCGTAATAGCCGATAGCAGAGGCATTCACAAAAACCGAAGGCTTTTTTGCGGCCTTTGAAATAGCTTCTACGATTGCTTTCGTGGCAGCGATCCGGGTTGAAATGATTTTTTCTTTCTGGCGGGCCGTCCACCGCTTCGCAATAATCGACTCCCCTGCAAGATTAATCACAGCATCCGCACTTTCAATGTGAGACGTCCACTCCCCTGCGGCACGTCCATCCCATTTTTGGACTTCGCCATATCCTTGAATCAATAACCGGGCGGGACCAGGATTTCGTGTCAAAAGCACAATCCGGTGGCCCGCCACCAAAAGACGGTCAAGCAACGCCTTGCCGATAAAGCCAGTTCCTCCGCTTAAAATAATTTTCATAAGGAATAATCCTCCACAGGTTGCTTATTTTCCACGACGCCGGTCAGGAAAACAAGTTTTTAGTTTTAAGGACGGTGTTCCTTTCGACAAGGGACACGGGCAGTAGATGTTTTTGATAATAAAAACTTGCCGCGGATTTGAATTTGAGGTAGTGCATTAGGTTTTGAACCGCAAGCCTTGCCAAGTCATAGAGAGGCACTTGAATCGTGGTTAAGGGGGGATCAAAGGCCACAGCACGCTTTCCGTCATCATAGCCCAAAACAGAAACTTGTGCGGGGCATGCAATGCCGAGTTCCCGAAGTTTTTTAATCACGCCAAAAGCCATATTGTCATTTAAACAAAAAATGGCGGTAATCTCCGACGGAGAAAATTTTTTAAAAAATTCTTCGATCATTTTCCCTGCCAAATCTTCCTGAAAGTGGCCGCATAACATGTGATCCTCCGGAAGCTTGATCCCCTTCTCAGCCAAAAAAGATTCAAACCCCTGCAGCCGGAGTTTACTGTCAGTTGAATCAGGAGATCCTGTCATAACAACCAAGCTCCTGTGGCCCGAGTTATAAAGATACTCCGCTGCGAGCCTCCCCCCATCAAAATGATTGCCGCTGATCATAAAGCCTTTTACATTATCCTCGGGGTCATTGATGATCACACAGGGAATATTTAAGGCCTCGAAAACAGAGGCGCTTGAAAAATAGGAATGCCAGTGCGTCACAATGAGCCCGTCAACACCCTCCGCGGATTTGAAATTATACTGGTCCCATTTTTTATCGCCGGCCTTCAGCATTAAAAGCTTAAAAGAATAGTCCGAATCAAGCAAAGCATCCGATATCCCGCAAAGCGTCTGGGAATAGTAATCTTCTGAAAAAATACCCTGGTGATGCGGAAGGATAACGCCCACGGTTTTATAGGACGCCTTCACAAGGTGCTTGGCCGCCAGATTTGGGGTATATCCGCGCTGGCGGATAATTTCATCAATCACTTTCAATGTTTCTTTTGAGACTTTTCTGCGCGTCTCGGGGTTGATTGCCCTTGAGATGGTGGCAATCGAAACATTGGCGGCTTTGGCAATTTCGTAGATCGTAATTTTCTGAACCATTATTCCCCTCGAACTAAAAGTAAATCTGTAAACGCTTTCAATTCGTATATCTTATCCGAAATCGAATGTCAACGGGCCTTTTAGGCGGATATGGAGGTGGCGAGGATCTCGCTGAAAGATTGGATTATCGCGTCATAGAAGGTGAATTCTCTGGCCCCTTCAATGGGTTTGTCGGAAGCCACAGCAATGCCTTCTTTGGCGGCATCAAGCAGCCCGGCAAGCACTCTTGTTTCGTAGCCCTGTTTAAGGAGTTCGGCCGTAAACTGAGTGCGCAAGTGAATCACATCAGACACCGCAAGGCGAAGTTCTCTGCGCTTGGTATTGAGGAATGATTCCAGTTCGGTTTTTGCGAGAACATTAAATTGCTCGCCGAGATCAGCGGCAAATTCTGTACGAAGCAGAGCCGCGTCACTGGCATCCGCGAAAATGACAATCTTAATCTCTTCCGGCCGTCTATTGATCAACTGACGTATGAAAGCAATGGAGTAATCTTGTTTGTATTCAAGGAGATAATAACCTTGCGCTGCCACCTTTTCTGACGGTGTGCCTAGATTGAGCCGCGAGCGGATCTCCGGGCTTGCCGCAAAGCGTGTTAACTGATCCCGAAGTTTATCTTCAAGGCCGGCCTCCCGGGCTTCACGAATACTTGCAAACGCGGTTGCTTTTAAAAGTTCAAGTTCCATTTCCCTTTTCGAATCAAGTGCCGCTAAAAATTCAAGGGTCCCTTTTGCTTCACGTACTTCTGAGCGCACGGGCGGAACAGGCGGAATTTCCTCTCCGGGTTTCCGGGCTAGTTCTGTGCCGGGTAAAATGATCTTTCCTTCCTGAACCACCGGCGCTGTGGCCACGGGCCGAACCGCGGGAGGAGCTTCCTCTTTCCCCAATCCCAGGATCCTTCCCAATCCCAATAAAACAGCGGTTGCTCCTGCCCACCCCAATGCACGCACCTTCGGAAGCGCTTTTCCACCCGTGACAAAAGCGCTATGAATGAGGCCCGCAATACTTGCCAAAATTCCGATCATAACGCTGTTCGCAAGAATGGTCGTATAAAAGATTACAAAGTACCAAGGCAGGTGAAGCTGGTCACTCATTGAAAACCAGTACATATAAACCGCTCCGTCCATCCCCGGGATCACAAAAGAAAATACCGGGAACTTGGAAACTACACTGATCACTTCAATCGGTAAAAAGGTCGCACCGATCATCATGGCTACAATGATCACTCCCAAAGCATAAGCCGCTAGAGGAATCAAACGGCTCTCCTGGGGGCGCCCACCGGTTCTGCGGCCAAGCCCAAAAAGCCAAGCCCATCCGGAGGCAAAACCAAAAGAGGCGATTAATATGGTCGACGCACGCAGGATGAGTTCTCGGGGGATCACTCCCGGATAAAGAGAGCTTGCGAGCATGAGCATCCCGGCTGCAATGAAGAAGACTGAAAGTTGTCTTGCTGATTTTTTGTAATCTCCAAACATGGTTCCCCTTAAAAAGGTTAAAATAGTAACAGTCCCTGAAATGCCAATGAGATAGGGACCGGCGCCCAAGAGAAAACTAATTGGCGCATAACCCGGAATCAACGCAGTTAAGGTCAACAGCATGATTGAAAAAGGCCATTTAAAAATATTAAGGTATTCGATAAATAAGGGATTTTCGGCGCCTACTACCGCCGCATTCCAGGTCAATCGCAGAGGCGTGGTGGGTACTGGCTGGCGCAAAATGTACCGGTAGATTAACTGAACGGATTTTGGGTATTCTCCAAAAATATTGAAATAAGTAATAATCATGACTTTAGGAAATTGAACCATTAAGGCAATGGGTTTCATAATCAACTTAGGTAGAAATATCGTCGACGAAGCCACAAACTCAACGAGCCCCAGCAATAAAAACCCTACAGCCTGAATAAAAAATCTAATGGAATAGATGGGCGCATAGACAATCCCCAGCATTCCGTGATCCCGGTAAAGCTCTCCAACCCGAAAGAAAACCAGAAAACCTTGGACAAACATCCTGAGGGACGTAAAAAGGTACAGGAGCACTTGATGAAATTTAGGGTGAAGTAAAAGGGCCATGATCGAGATAAAAGCCACTTCACCCATAAAAGGAAACAATATTTCGATGGTCCCCGGCACAAGCATAGCTTTGATCGTGACAGCAAGCTGAGTAAACCACACAAGTTCGGAAATAAGGCCGCGGATCACAAGGTCGGATTCTTTTTTTTCACCGGGAGTTAATTTGGGAATCTTCATGCGGCCGGAAGATTCCAGTTCCCGAAGAATCTGACTTGCCCGGTTATATCGAGAGCCTAAAAGAATTAACGCAGCTCCGGATGCCGCTGTCGTCCAGATAAGTAAGGTCATAAGAGAGGTGCCGATGATCCCAAGCAGAACAAACGAAGGAATAAATCCAACTAAAAGAGCAGCCAAAAACGGATGATCCCGAATAAAAGGAACAATCCTTAAAACCATAATTTGCGGCTGGTCAAAGACAAACATCCAGCGCGTCACTTCCCGTATCCATTCCTGGGCATAATTAACCATTGGGTCTTCCAAAATCGTCACTTGGGGCACAAGCTTTGCCCCGCCTGAAAGAATCCCCATCAATTCATCCTCACTTTTGGGCAGGATATCGTCACTAGCCCTTGAGTCTCCATAAAACGGCCAGATTTTTTCATAGGCCCGCGACCGGATCACTTGACGGTAAAAACCCGGGACTGTGCGCCGGATTAACTGACCATTGGCGTTACGCTCCGCGACTTGTTTTTCGATATTGACATAAAGGTACTTTCCGGGCGGTCGGTTTTCCTCTTGTACAATGGCCTGACTGTACCAAGGATACCGCAGCATACGTTGAGGGAACCATTTCATAATAAGCGTATGGAGCGTGGCATACTTGTCACTATAATCCATTGTCGCAATGTACATAATGTTCGAGTTGCGGGGGTCACGCGCCACGGACAGAAAATCCAGAATTCCCCGGTAAGTAATCGAATTGCCCGGATCATAGACAAGGGTTGCGAAAATCTCATTTGTCCTGCGGTTCACATCCGCATCTGAAACAATATTGCGTTCACGGGTATTTCTTAAATCATTCGGATCCGCGGGATTTCCTCCTAAAACATGCGTGAAAGGAATGCGCCGGTCAATCACTTCACCGGCAGGTTTGGGTGCACGCCTTTGAAAGCGGTAATCCCCTGCGGCCGTGTAATCGGGATCGACATTATACTCAGGCTCCACCCGGACATAATCGTCGTCATTTTGAACCATCCACTCCTGAAGCATGTAATGGGTAATCGGTTTGGTAAGTTTTGCGGGCCGGACAAACACGTAAAGCCGGCTCCGTACATTTTCCGGCATGGCATTCAGGCGGCTCTCCACAAGATTAAGCACCTGCTCATAGTATTCGCGCGCTTCCTGCTCGGTCGCAGTGTCCTTTTTTGGAAAAGCCTGAAGGATGACAGCGTAGTAGAGATTAAAATCGCCCGCCGCCTGCGCCTCCGCAAGCTGGCGCTCTCCTTCTCCGATGTGTCCGGTTGCAAGATCACCAAAAATCACGTTGAAATTATTGATGTCCGCCCACTGGGTAATCGGCTTGCTTTCACCCCGCATCGGAAAGGCCACGGAAACCATAAATTTTTGTTCATCCAGGATCCGCGTGAGGGACCCCTTTTCAACAATTTCATAGTTCCCCGTTTCCGGATTTTGAACAAGCTCCCCGCCGCTGTAAGGATGCAGTAAAGAAGGACGCACGGAAGGATTTACAATTTTCGCCGCAGGCGCAACCACACTCCGGTAGAAAGGCTCCACAACGAAAGCGGTTATGGCGCTCAATAAATATATGTCGGGAATAATCAGTAACAAGTAGTAAAGCGTCACTCCCCACAAAAGGATTGTGGAAGGCGCATTAGCAAATGAAAAATTGAGACCAATCATAATAAAAAAGACCATACTCAAAGTAATCACCTGATTCAGCCAGTAGTAAACAAATTGCCTTGGCGTGACGCGCGTTCGCGCTTCTGCCTCACGGTTTTGCCGGTTATGCCGCAGCGTAAGGAGACCACGAAAAACAAGGCTCAGGGCACCCAGCACAGCGGTTCCGGCAAACCATGTGTGGATATTGCCCCAGCCTTCTTCCTGCCAAAGACGGTCCCGTTCGCTTTCAATCCAGGAGCGGGCACGGTTCCTGATTTCCGCGGGAACTTTTGCTTTGAGAATAGTCTCAACCTCGACTTTGCGCATCGCATTGATAGGAGGCTCTATTCTTTTCTCAATTTCTTCCATAGAAACGCCCAAAATGTCCTGAAGCCCCAGGTATGTGTCCGGCTGGGAGCTCACATTGTCGAGATACACAAGCATGTCAAGGCCGGACAAACCACGCATCAGCTCGAAGATTTTCTGCGGCGCCATTTCGCGGTCAGACCAAAGGGAACGCCGCCTTTCAAGGCCAATCACTTGTTGGCGGGATTGTTCCAATTCAATCGCGTGATCCACCAGAAGTTTTAATTCCACCGGCGCAATTTCACGTTCATCCATACGCCGGACAATCGCGGCCGCCACATCAGGCTTCGTGATACCAAGCCGCGCAAGCTCGGAAGAAACCGGTCCGCGAAGCTCCTGCTCGTTCCATTCCCGGAAACTCACATCCTCAGCCAACCCGATTTTAAGCCACGAATCCGCCAGATAAAGGGCCTGATCCACTGAAATTTCAAGGGCCTTGCCGCGCACGGTGATCTCCCTTGCAATGGCCATAATCTGTCTTGCGACTTCCACCCATACTCTGATTTCACCGATATCCACACCGCTATTGATTGAATTATCCGCCATACGGTACGCTTCAAGATCAGTCAAGGATTTGCCAATCCGGTTTAAAGCCCCGCTAATTTGGCGCGAAACGATCAAAACCTGTTCAAGATGCTTAAGTTCATCCTGAATTCCCTTCTCGACACGTTCCGGATCAAGCGAAACGCCCCAGTCACTGAAAATCCGGCTTGCCAAGGCGGACACCGTAAATTCCTGAGTCCGTGCCAGCGCTTTTCCTTCCGCAATACCATAAGCCTTCCGGTAAACACTAGCCACCCGATTTTTCAGCTCCACATTCTTTAAAAAATTTTCTTCAAGCGTGTATCCTTGCTCAATCATGGAATTGACCATATGCAAAAGCAGGCCGCGCCGAAGGCCCGCCGAATACCCTTTGTTTTGGTTCTCAGGTTTGGCTAGGTAGTCACGGTACAAGGCCTGAATCTTCAGAATCATGCTTTCTTCCGTTTCCCCATCCGGCAACGTGCCTTTACGTTTGCGGCGTTCCTGAACCGCCTTGTCCCACAAAGGCTCAAGCAAACTTGTCTTGGCTTCTGTTTTCTCACGGATCACAGCCGCTTTCTTTTTCCGTTCCGATAAACGGGGAACAAGCTCAAGAAGCGGTCCGCCAGTTCCAATGTGCTTGCCCTCTGAATCCGTAAAAGCCTGGTTGTTTTCATCACGGATGGGTTCGGTGAGCACCTTTTTCACACGGCTGCGCGCGGTACTCAAATAAGGGATCAGAAATTGGTCTCCGGCTAACTGATAAACCTGGTCGGCCAAAGCCCTCACAAAATTTTTATCCGCCATTTGAAGCCTTGTGCTTAATTCGATCTGCAATGCTTCACGCTCATTCACAGGAAGATCAGGAATAAGCACATCAAAACGGCTCGCAATAGCTCGTCCTTCTTTCTGGGTTTCCTCGGAAGGCACTTCATGAAAGACAGACTGGTAATCCAAGAGAAAACGCCTGAGCTCATTGCCTTCCACGCCAAGATCCTGATAAATCAGGTCTTCATTGGCAGACGTAACAAAATACCCGTTCATACGGCGTTCCTGGGCATCACTTAACGCGTCATTTCCCTCACGAAAACGATCCAGAGCATAATAAGCAAGGCTGGCTTCGATAAAGCGCTTGTTTTGATGCTTATAAAATGAAAGCTGCATTTTAACGAGATCTTCAAAATAGCGGCGCAGCCAGGTGTCGTTTTTCTTCAACCGGTGCAAGCGCACTACGAGTCCAAGCCGGCGGCCGGGATCCATCACAGGAAACCGCTTTGCCGCCTCGACCCCTTCGGCCCCTCCGATTTCTGCAGCAATAGCAGCCTGTGCTTTTTTTTCAAGCTGAATGAAAAGTCCGTCATATTTCAAAAAGGCGGAAAGCGTGGCAAGGCTCTTCTCTTCCGGCCCGTAGATCTCTTTGCGGATGAGTGTTACCCACGAAGAAAGATCCGGAAGGTTAAGCCGTTCGGGGAACCCTTTTTCATCCCTGTGATAAAGCATATAGACAGACATCAACATCATTTCCCAGCGGCTTTCTTTCAGCAGTTTTTGCCGGGCCTGCTCAAGACGAAGCCATTTGTCCGGCGACATTTTTTGCCGCTCCCGTAAAAGGTAGCGTGCGGTCTGAACCGCTTCCCCTTCGCGGATGGGTTGATTTCTTAAGGATTCACCCACTTCCTTGCGCGCATTTCCCTGGATAAAATCCAAAATGCCAGGTTCGGCTTCTGGTCCATTAATATCCTGGCGGTTCAACGCATTAGGCCATTTTTCTCCCCTCTCCTCCAAAAACTTAAGTTCCCGGATCAGCCCGTCTCCGGCGTCGCGGCGAACTCCCTGGTCATACGTCACCAGCTCAAAAAAATCCTCGATCGAAAAAAGCCCTTTAAATAGTTCGTTGTAGGATTTCTCCTGGCCCCTTTCAAAACGCGTGGTATAAAACATCCGGTAAAAATAAGCCACTTCTGAATCTTCCAGCTGTCTCCACTTGCGATTAGCCGCTTTTTGTACGGTAAGAAGATCCGACAATGTCTGGCTGATAATTTTTTCATCCAGCCGGTAGGTTCCGTGAATTTCTTCAATCATTCTAAGGCGCGCTGCGTACTCCCCCCAGATCCTGCGACGAACCGTGCGATCCGGATGATCGGGGTTCAGCGGCTCTTTTTGCCGGCCAATCCCGGCATAGTACTCCTGGATTTCCCTGCGTTTATTAGCGAGCATAAAAAGAAGGTTCTGCGTATGCGGGATAAGTTTTTCGTCCGGATCTATTTTCTCGACAGCTTCCGCAAGCTCGTTTTTAACATCAATCAGAAGCGCAACCGTATAGCCGGTGAGAAAACTCCAAGCTTCCTTGTTGGGGCGAAAGGATTTAAGGCTCGTAATCGCCTGCGCGGTGCGCCGCGCGTTCTGCGGGGTCAAGCCCTTGTCCAAAAGATAGAGCTCGGCAACGGCTCTGAAATACCGGGCCCCCTTCTCTTTATTATTTTCAAAACCATTAAGGACTTGAACCAGCTGATCAGCCATCCCCTGGGTCTCTTCCCAGCTTTGATTGGCATCCCCTTCAAACTCGGAACGGAAATGCGCCCAGCCCACCACAAGCCCCTTGGCTGCGCGGTCATCCTGTTCAAGGCCTTCAATAATCGGGATTGTTCTCCCGGCCGTGCGAAAATCAAATAGGGCCTGGGCTTCTTTTAAAATGACTTCCCGTTTCTGGCGGTCAAGAAGAACCTGCGCAATCCGCACCGCAGAGCCTTCTGTGTTTTTCCAGCCCTGATCAATGCGCGTGGTTCCCCACGCAATAATCGTTCCGGAAGTCATTGGGTTGTTGGGCTCAATCACACGGCCAAATTCTTTTCGCGCGTCGCTTGCGAGGAACTTTTCAATCGCTTCGGGCGTACTCAAATCCACCGGCTCATTCTTAAGCGCTTTCTCAAGAATAAAAGCATCGCTCACAAGTTCTCCGCGTTGTTTTGGATCTTTCAGAATTTTTTCAAGTTCCTCGCTCCAAACACCGGATATATTCAAGGGAATGAGCGGCCGGGGCCTTTGCGGCATTCCCCCTTCAATGCCCGGAATCACTTGTCCTGAAGCCGCCCGCACCATCACCAAATCATCCACAGCCCTTCGTCTTGCGGGATTAATTCCCTGAGGAAAGGCCTTTGCTGTAAATGCCGCGCCCGTGGCCACGGTTGCAGTGATTTGGGCTCCCCTTTGCAAAAAAGTTCTGCGGGTCATCCCAAGCGGCTCTTCCCGGCGTTTGGGCAGACGCATCTCGCTACGCTTTCCTTTTTCCGCTTCCTCGCGGCGAAGCTGCTCATCAACCACTTTGGCTTGCCTTTCAGCCCAGCCCAGGAAAAGAGATTGGGGCCCCCGCTGAGTGAGGACGGCACGGGGGGTGAGTTCGGGGATTTTGTAGTCCTTGTACAAGGCCTTTGAAAACTCTTCCGCGCTTTTCAGGTCCCTGTTGCGCATCTCACGATTACCTTTGAGCACGACGAAATAATTGATCTCCAAACGGTATTGCTGCTGAAATTCAAGCCATCCGCCTTCCTGTGCCGCGCGCTGGTGAAGCGCAAGAAACCGCCCGAGAACATCAAGGTCTGTTTTGGACGCCTCCTCGGGCCTTCGCGCCACAATAGCCGGAGTAATTTCCGGAAGGGTTCCATCCATCGATTCCGCGAAAGCCTGCCAATATGTATTCGCAGCGGCTGTCGCTTTGGGGACTCCCATACGGACAAGAATTTCAGCTACCTGCTTGCCGAGCCCGCGCGACTGGCGCCTTGCCGGCGTAAAACCGGACTCCACAAGGCTTCGCGCCCAGCTCATGACCCACCCTTGAATCCCTGGATCATAGGTTAAAAACAGTTTCCGGAATTCAGCAAAATCGATGTCGAATTTTTTGTCCCTGGCAGGATTTGGGACGTCCGGATCCTTTAGAGGATATTCCGCCGGATTATTGCGCAGGGCTTGAAAAATATAAAAGGCGTCCAGCATGGGATTGAAAAATTTGTCCGGCTCGCGTGATGAGTGCTCAAAAAGTTGAACAATCCGCTCCATCGTCCGTTCCCAGGCACGCCAATCTTCACCCCGTCCGATATAGTCACGTGTCAAACCCAGGATAAGTCCAAAGACGTCGCCTGCCCCCTCGTCATCCGGAAGAAGCGTTAATGCTTCAAGGTGTCTTGCCGTAAATGCCATTTTGCCTGAAAACGCACGGCGGAGGCGCCCCGCGTATTCAATGACTTTCTCACGCTTGGGATTATCCTCAAAAAATCCAACTGCCTGTTTTACGAAATCTTCTGTTTCCTTGAAATTTCCTTCCTGAATGCCTTCCATCACAAGTCGCAAAATCGCCCCGGAAAGCACAGGCCCTTTTTCGGAATTCGTCAGGTCATATTCTTTTTCATTTGCCGGATCCCAGGCCTTGTTGCGGGTCATATGGTAAAGAAGGTTGCGCGCCAGGAAATTAAAATGCGGCACTTCGACATTGGCTTTATCAGGAACCTGAACAGCTACTTTCTGGTCTTTTTCCCTGGGCGATGCCAGGTTCAGCACGAGCGCTGATTCTTCGCGTGAAAATTCAAGATTTTCAATCAGAGAGCGTCTCAAGGCTGAAAGATAACCAAAGTCCGTGCGCTTATTCAGATTCAATTTCTTCTTTGTAAAGCCCTCTGCGGGCGAGATGAGATACTTCATATCCTCAAGCCAGCGCACAAGAGGGTTCACAGCCCACTCTTGCTCCTTGGCATAGCGGATAAAAGAGAGGGTTCTTAAATCAAGATCCAGGGAAACATCTACAGACCACCGGGTAGCCCATTTTGCAAATTCCCGGTCCACTTCCCGGCTGCGGGGAGTACGCTGCCATTTGGCAAGCAGCATTTTAAGTTTATAAGCCTCCGGCTGGACCTTGTTCAGGTCAAAATCTATTTCACCGAAATTCAGAATCGTGGGCCGGTCGGCTCTTTCAGGCTGCATCAGAAATGCGCCGGAACGAAAGAGTTGATTGACACGGCGAATTTTTTCGTCGTCATAACCTTCGAAAAGCGCGGTCACAGGCTGTGAGGGAAGCCGGTCGAGATAAAGCCAGCGGGTGATGACAGGAAAAAACATATCGCGGAAAACCTGATCATCAAGCAAGATTGCTTCAAGGGAAGTTGCGTCACTCGTCCAAAGCGATCGTGTGGAAAGCGTGTAAAAGAAAACTGATTGGGCAATATCCCGCGCATTGGCAAAGTCCGAATAAGGACGCTTTAAGTGGGGATAAATCGATTTGATCTTATCCGTCATATTGCCGATCCGCTTTTCAATCAGGCCTCGGAGCTCCGCAGTCGTCCGTGTGCGGGGCGTTCTTGACCATGAATAGAAAAAGTCAATAAAAGACCTGCCGACCAACTGGTCAAATTCATAAACTTCCTGCATCTCAGCAATGGACATTTTGTCCAGGTCCCGGTAATTTAAACTTTTTCCCAACATGTCGAGAAAGTTATCCGGCTCATACCAGTATTTTTTCGAAGGACCCCATTGAGGGTCCTGGGGAGTTGCTCGATCCCGCATGGCCCGGTTAAATTGAACCATCGCAACCCGAAGGGCAATCCCGAAAGTGGTATCAAATTTAATATTTTTAAGGCGATTCCTTTCGAGATTCATTTTGGCCCAGTGCTCTTCCTGCACCACGAGCTCGTCAATATGAAATGCGCCTCCCACAAACGATTTGGTCCACATCGGGAATTCCGCGTCATCCTTAATCTGCCAGGATTCGATTTTGGCAATCACAAGAGGGAATGCGCTTTTGAGCGACGTCAGGAAAATTTTTTCCATCTGCGCATTGCCTAAAATACCTATGGCATTCATTTGAAAAGTCAGGATATCGGCGAAATCCTCGGCCCAGAATTCATTCTCCTTTTTCATTTCAAATCCGAGCTGGCCGAAAATCTCGCGGGCCGGTTCCACAAAATCAGTTCTGGCAGGCTTCCTGTGTTTAATTTTAATGAGCCGCACGCCCTTGCGGTTGCTTGCGATTACTTTGCGCTGAAAAGCCATAATTTGGCGATCTGTACGGCTCAAGTTAAGGCGGGAGAAAAGGGCCTTGAGAATCGCCGCCATGGGAGGAGCTGCGGCTTCCTTTTGGACTGCCTCGGCAGAGATCAAGCGGAAGGGAAGCGCCGCATTGGTTATGACGGCCGCAGCCGCTGTTGCCATCATCCCTCCAAGAAATCCCCTTCGAGTCATATCCCTGACTTCGGACCTTGCGTGAGCCACCGCTTCAAGCACTCTTTCTGCCATCACCGCTTCCTTCACAAGTTCAATCCAACGTTCCCGGGGAACATTACTTTGCGCCAGGCTTAACTGCAGGTCGAACAATTTTGCCAGATCATCGACTTCATTGACATTCAAGCGAAGATCAGGATTATTTTTTAAAAGGTACGCCATATCGCCAACGGTCTGGGCCAATTTGCGAACCGCAAGTCTTCTTCCGCGGGGCGTTTGAACAATCTGCACGAGCTTGCCGTCCCTTTCGGCTAATGCCCGACGGATCAAAAAGAGGCTCGTGCGAAGCTGCGTTTCATTGGAAATTTTAAAAGCGAGACGCGTCGAGGCATCTCTTTGGTACTGGCGGTCGACATTAGAATCCGGCGTCACACGGTTTAAGGCCCTCATCCGGAACATGTCCCAGGGCAGTGTGGATAAATCAAGGCCGCGAAGATTTTCCAGCTCGCGCTTTTGCACTAAATCAACGACTTGGGCAAGATCTTCATCTGCACGGCCAAAGAGATCCCCCATTTCTTCATGCTTGTTTATTTCCTGGACAGCGCCCAGGACAACACTTGCCATATCTGAAGAAACAATATCCGCCGAATCGCTTCTATTTTTATAGGGCCACAATTCAGGCATTGAAAGAAGGGCGGACATAAGTCTTGGGTTTGCCCCGGAACGCATTTTCAAAAAGTTCTGTAATTCATAGGGTTTCATTTTGGATGTATAGGCCCAGCCATAAAAAATTTCATAATAATCCTGCAGGAATTGATCTTCAAATGCCTGGGCTTCGCGCAAATTTTGAAGGCCCGGCCGCCCGCGGTGAAGCGTCTGCATGAAACTACGGACAAAATTGTTCGGGGCATATTTTTTGTAGACGTCGCTCTTTGTGCTCCAGTCGGGCAATTCGGATGCGCTATAAGGCATTGAGTACCGGACGTTGATCTGATATTGCGAGGCGGCCAGAATCTCGGCCAACGCAAACAGGTTCCGGATAGAAACATTCCCCGTATACCCCGCGCGCGCGGCATCTGTCTGAGCGGCCTGCCATTCCTCGGGGGTTAGAAAATCGGTTGTAGTCACATCCCGCAGCCAGCTCGGGAGCTCAGAATTTTTGACATCCTGAAGCGTGGCCTTTGCCAGGGCAACACCGCTTCTCAGGCTGTTTAAAAAGAGCCTTTCCCGTTCAGGATTCCCCGCCGCATGACGGATCTGCATCAGACGGTACGTATAATTTGTCCATTGGCTCGCGGGCAGGGCCTCCTGCCCCGTAAACGACAGCCCCAGACTTTCTTGAAGCGCTTGCTTCACCTGCGGAATCAAATCCTGCCGCGCGGTTTCTTCCCTCGCTGCAAGTTTGCCTGTCGTGGTTCCGCGCATAATTCCCCGCAAATCCCGGACAAGTTCCCGGTGCTGCTCCAAAATCGGCCTTTCTTCTGCCTCCCTCAAAGGACGCAGAAGCGACACAAAGGCTTCGTCTCCGAGACCCGGTAAAGCAGCTTCAGGAAGCAGATCTTCTTTTTTCTCTGCCGGTAAAGGTCTGACTGGCGGAGCAGGGACTAGTTTTTCAATCGAGGGAGGAATAACAGGAGGCGTTTCGCCAGGGCCGGACTTGAAATAAAAACCAAAAATAAGGAGGGCAAAAGCAAGCATACCAAGAAGCCCAAAAAGGCCGAGCCATTTCCGTTCCGGAGGCGCGCGGGTTCCGCCGGCACTGGAAGCTTGTCCCACAAGGCCTAGGCTTTGTAAGAAAAGAACGACCCTGGATGTTGGTGGCATACCAGGCTCCACCGAAGGAGCGGGCAACCCAAGGGGTTGGATTTCTTTTTCTTCTTTTTTCTTTGCTTCCTGCGTCAGGCCTGTCATAAAAAGGGCCGCCACTGCGGCAACCCCGATTGATGCCTGGGAAGAAGGCAACTCGTCCGGCGCCCGGCCGAGTATAGGGATAACTTCTTCTTCCTTTTCCTGCGGTTTCATTTCGGGTCTTTCTATTTGTGGCTTGGGCGCCGCTTCCCGTTTTTCTTTTTCCTCAAGCTCTTGTTCGATCTCCTTCTGCAATGTCCTGACAACGGCAGTCACTTTCCTGGCCTGCCGGTCATAAACAAAAGTCAAAATCTGTCCGTCAACTTCCAAACGGAATAAAATATTATTTTTGCCTTCAGGCCGGCTTCCCTCTTTAAGAAAATTAACAACCTTGCTTGAAATGGGAACCATCCCCTCGTGAAGAGGCACAAGGATGCTTTGTGCGCCGTCCTGAATGATCATTTGATAATAACCTTGTTCTTCCGGGCCGGGAGCGAGGGCAAAGACGAGTCTGGCACTAATTTCTGAAGGGGCTTCTTCCCCAAAGATTTCCTTCGCGGAAAGATTTTCCAGGGTTTCAATTTCAGGAACCCGCGCAAGAGGATCATATTGAATTTCGATACTGCCGACGCCGGCGCCTGCGAATGAGCTGCCTCCCGATCCCGCGGCGCCTCCCCCGCCTGAACCAACGCCCGTAATCGAGGAAGATCCGGACGGGGAAAAGGGGGCGATAATTCTCCGCTGGGCTTCGCTTTCAAATAAAATTCTAAAAACAAGGGGATCAATTCCAGCCGCGGGCTTTCCGGCAGACGGCGGCTCGGCTTCCGGCTTTTCTTCTCCGATCCCGATCCCGAAGACAACCGTGAGCTTTGTGCCCTCCTCTTGATCCACAAGCTGAAGGCTCACAGCCAGCTGCCCCTTTTCTCCCAGCACAACAGGCTCTGAGTTAAGGTCAAAAACATAATTGCCCGTGGGAAGAAGAGGGATATTCGCAATCTCTTTCCCGGAAAAATCGCGTGCGATAAATGTCGTCTGGCCTGTTTGGGCGTCATACTCGAGTGCCGCAAAAGCAATCGTTTCACCATTCGCATCTTTCACGATAAGTTCTTGCTTGAGTTCAACTTGAAGAAGCGATGCAATCATCGAAGCGGAAACTGTCGGTTCATTTCCAACTTTTTCTGACATTTTAAAATATTGGTCCAATTTCCGGACAACAGAGGGCTCGGTTTCCAAATTTTCCTGCCCCAATGCGGTAAAAAACATATCCACTCCGGAAACATCCGCAGGCAGCATTTGATTCCCTGGATTCGGAAGCTGCTTCGGTGTCCCGAGTATTGCGGTAACGACACTTTGTCCCGGCTGAGCCATTTGGATCACTGTTTCGCTCTCAAGCGCGGAAGAAAGCACCGGCGGTGCCGGTGCTTCAAAAACACCCGGAAGGGGCGTAATCCCCGCGGCAGGAGCCGTTCGGTCTTCAAGGCCTTCCACACCGAGCTTAATCCTTCTTTCTCTTTTGGGCGCTTCTCTTGCTTTCGGCTTTTTAGGAGGCGCCTCGGGAACTTTTGTTTCAGGCTGAATGGGTTTCGCTTCAGAAGGCAAGGGTGTTGGTGCTGGTAACGGTTTCTGCACTTCTAAAATAACCGGGGCTTTGACAGGTTCGACTTTTACGGGCAGTGCTTGAGGCGCAACAGAGACCTTCCGAGGGGTGAGTAATTGCATTCTCTTTTGACTAAATTGCTGCCGGATCTCTTCTACCTCTTTTTTGAGGACACCGTTCACCATCTGATTGGCGCTCACGCCAATTTCGGTTCCTTTTAAATCTCTCACTTCTTTCGTTAACGATCCAAACAGAGATTCAATTTTTTCCCCGAGTTTAATAGCTTTCACTTCTTTGATTTTGACTTCACCTGCCAAAGCTCTCACGCTTTCATCCAAACGGTTCTTCAGGCCCGCAAGATAGCGACGTTCAATAGCCTGAACATTTAGAGGGGCATTTGCAATCATCCGTAACGTCGCTTCAGTACCCTGCCCTGGGTTTTGCGTTTCATCAAGCTGACCAATTTGATTCTGCAGATTCACGGCCGTGAAGAGATTGGCCGGCCTTAACGAGATATCTTCAATCTTTTCCAGTTGCTCAATCTGAAGATAAACTGTTTCAATGGCTTCTTCTTTTTTGAAGCGTTCCTGCCGGTGCGCATAAGATTCATTTAGATCCTTCTCCGCTTCCTGAATTTGCTCACTTAAAAAAACCAGAGGGGCTTCGATATCTTCACTTACATCCGGCCGGCTGCGTATCGTAATGATTTTCGTTAAAAATCCATTTTTAGTCGCCTCGAGATCGGCTTGAAAGCTTTCATAACGATTAGTCCGGCTCATGCTTGCGATATTCTGGCCAATAGCGCCGAATTCTTTCGCAAAACCACTATCAAGCTCTCTAATGAGAAAATAAGTTCTCACTTCCTCGGAGGTCTTTTCAATCGCCTGGGTGAATGCCTGCGCAAGTTCAGGGCTAAATTCAAAAGCACTAAACTGATTTAATTCTTGAGCGAATGTTTCCTGGATCTTTGCGGTCTCCTCTTCAAATTTAAACCCTTCGACCGTTTCAAGATCAAGCACCGTTTTTCTTAACATTTGGAATGCGTTTTGAACACGCGCGACAAGTTCCTTCTGATAACTCTGAAGAAACGCATTGATTATTTGAGGGGCGGCATCCAGCACCCCCTGAATAAAAGGGCTTGTTTCGTCCGCCCCAAGGCTCCGGCGGATTTCCAGCATTTGATTTTGAAGATCGGCCGCCCGGCTTAAGTTTAGCGCCGCTTGTCCGGGGGTTTTGTCATCCATCAAGGCTTGAACCGTGCGTTGAAGTTCCGCCACGCGGTTTTCCTTTTCAAGCAACCGGCTGCGTTTTTCATAAGCTGCGGCTGCCTTTTGTTTGCCCGAAGCAATCGCATTCTCGAGGGCAGGCAGCAATTCTTCATAGATTTCAAGTTCTTTAACTTGCTCGATCTCCTGCGTGTATTTTTGGTTTATATTCTGGATGCGGCTTTCAAGATCAAATCCTTCCAGAGTTGCAAGTCTGGCAATTTCGACTTGGAGATTTTCGAGATCTTCCTGGAGACGCAATTGAATACCTTCCTTATAATTTTGCTGAAGCTGACTGAAAATGCGGTCATCTTCCGCCTGTTCGGCAAGGATCCCTTTCAAAACATCCGCTGCATCTTCCTCATCAGAGTCCAACTCCATTCTGATTTCAGACCGCAATCCGCTTCGCTTCTCAATTAAAGTTTTCACTATCAAGAGGTCGTCCGGCCTTAGGTCGCGCTTAGCCTTTCTTGATATCTCCTCAATTTCCTCGCCCAATCCTGCCCGGTAGAGTTCACGCATCTGGCGGACTCCCCCACGAAGCACTTCCTGCACATCCCGTTCAAGCGTTGCCTTCTGGCTACCGAGCGTCTCCACCTGAGCTTCAAGCGCACTAATTTTCTGATTTTTTAATGAAGCGGCCTGCGTTGATTGGGTGGTTAAATCCGTGACGGTTCCACGAAGTCCGGCAATGGTTCTTTGAATGCCAGCAAGCTTCTCGAATTCCTTTTGAGAAAGGGTGCGGCCGGTTTTGATCTCGCCGTCAATGGCTTCAAGTACTTTACGCCGCTCTTGCAGGGTTTTTTCGGTTTGAGTCAGCGCCTGATTCATTTGCTCTAAACTCAGGCGAACAGATTCTATTTCCGTGTCAATCTGTGTTTTCGATTGCGTCAATTTGTCAACTTGGATTTCAAGTGTTTTTTGTGTGGCTTCAAGACCAGCAAGCGTAATCTTTTGCTTTCCAATTTGTTCTGATAAAGCCAATCCGGTTTTTGTAGTGGTATCCTCAATTGTGCTGATGAGGCTCTCAAGTCTTCCCGTTTCTTTTTCGATTTCCTGATTAAGCCGGGTTAACTCACGGTCTCCTGTTTCAATCGCACTACCAATGGCTGAATATTTATTCTTTTGATCAATTAAATCAGCGGCAGCTTTTTGCTTGGTTTCATTGATTTGGCCGAGCAACTGTCTAAGATCTTCTTGGGCCTTAGTCACTTGCCCTTCCACCTTTTGGCGCTCGTCTTCAATAGCAGTCAGTTGAGCAGCCTTTTGTCCTTCTTCGATAGTAAACTGACGGCGGGATTCCTGGATCTGGGCTTCCAGCGCCTGACCGTCACTGACAAGCTTGTCATAGTTCGCACGGGCATCCGTGTTTTTCTTTTTAAGTTCTTCGATCCAGACGGCAAGAAGTGCTTCCTGCTGAGATTTCTTTTCGACAAAAGACGTGATCTCGTCTTTGAGCTGTCCGAGACGGTCTCGTTCCGCGGCAACCTGGGCCTGGACTAGGGCAACATCCTCAGCGGTTTGTAATTTCTCTTTTGAAAGTTTCAGATTTTCATTTTTTAGTACGGCTTGGGCTTTTTTAAGATCTGCCACTTTTCGTCCTATGCCTTTGACAGTCTTGCTCAAGCTTTTTTGCCGGCTGGTAAGTCCTGCAATGCTCGTATTTAAAATTTCCTTGTTCTTCTCAAGCTGAACTAGCTCGTTACGTGCAGTCTCTAGAGACGTTGTGGCCTTCTTGCTTGCTTCAAGCTTTGTGGCGGTCATTTCCTGCTTCAGCGTTTCAAAATCCTGTTTTTTCTCCTGAATCTGTTGGTCAAGTTCCAAACTATTCCGCTGGAGGATCCCTTGCCGATCTTTAGCTTTCATAATTTCCGTTATCTGTTTGGCAAAGGCTTGCGCGGTTGTTGTCAGAAGATTTTCAAGATTATTCAGATCGTCGGAAGCCTGTTTGACTGCTGTCTGGATTTGCTCGCGTTCCGCCTGCAATTGTTTTAACGCTTCTTCTTCAAGTCTGCGTTTTTCTGCCGCTTGTTCATCAGGCATCTGAACAACTTCAACGGGCACAGGAGGCAGTGAAACTTCAGGACTAAAAACTTCCGGGTCCGTTGCTAGCGTTACGGAGGATTCCAGTGGAGGTACGACGGGAAGGTTTTCTGCCGCCGGAGCTTGCGGCAAATAAACTCCAAGCGCGTGGGAAGCCCCTGCAATTTTTGTCTTATAAAGAACTTCCTGCGGATATCCTTCTTTTTGTTTTTCGGTCAAAAGAGAGGTTAAGGGCGTTTCCTCCGCCACGGCCTTCACTGCCACGCGCACTCCATCGGCTTCTTTTTTTTCTTTTAAGGTACCATCTTCTATTATGACTTTTGTTACATTCATGTCATAAATTTTTGTGTCGTCCGGCCGACCTAAATTCTCTCGCGGAATGACCACCTTGGCATAATTTGATATTTCCCTGCCGAAAATTTTTTGAATGCCGGCCGGGTTGCCTTCCTGATCCACACTGTTCCTGATCGCTTCATCAAGCTGATTCAGTTCCGCGGTGTAGGAACGGAATTTTGCTTTTAAGGGACCCGTTACGAATCCATTAATTTCAAGAATAAAGTTTTTTCTACCCTCGCTTGTTTCAGCTATTAGTTTGTAAACTCTTTTGGCCGCGGTTTCTCCTTCTGCTAAACGGTCGACTTTATTGCCTTCACTCGTGAGCCAATAGGCGCGGCGGGAAATCGTGGACGAAAGATCAATCCCGGCCCGTTCAAAAACCCCGGCAATGTTTCCTGCCAGTTTACCGTGAGAGAAAATCTGCGCATCGGCCTCATCCGTTTCATTGTCAAAAAGATCATTAAACTTAAACTGGGGAACGGCTTTTTTTTCTGCCGCAGGACGCCTCAGTTCAGAGCGGACGACCTGGCCTAAAATTTGGGAGGCATTGATTCCGATGCCTTTGGCAAGCGAATGGCTCAGCACTTCTTGATGAGCTTCCTGTAAAGTTGCCACGCTTTTCGATAAGGCCCCTTGTGGATCAAACAAATCTTTGTATGCCGTCTGGTAATGTTCAGGGGTGATTTTTTCACCCTCCGGCAGGGTTTCAATAAAACGGAAAGAGGAGTCCAGATACCGTATCAGGGATTCAGCATTCTTAGGGTCCATCACCGATCCCATTTGGGACAGCGTGTAAGTATCCTCAACCGCCCGCTTGAGAGGCCCCTGATACATACCCTGCTTTATCGCTTCCGCTTTAATTTCCTTAAAATGAAGTGCCAGCGCGACCAGCGTCCACGCCAGGAGACGGCCTTCCCGTTCAACCGGGTTTAAAGTCTTTAACACTTCGTAGCTTATCTTGTCTTCAAGGGCCTGATCCTGAATCAGTACTTGAAAAGGATGAGCCGTGGGCGCTTTGGGCGCCAGCCATTCGGTTTCGCCAATCCCCGGAGCTTTTGTCCTTTCCGATACATCAATCGCCAAGCCGCGTTCCTGGAGCCTGATTTCAAGAAGCAGCCCATTGATTTCAAAAACAGCGCCGCCGGGTTTCAAGGTTGAAACTTCGGCCTGATTCCTTTTAGAATTCCAGACCGCCGTCAGAGAAGCCCCGTCCCCAAACCCCTGGCTGACCAAACTGCCGGTAGCCGCAGCCCCCTGCCGCGTCCCGGTAAGAAGCGGCATATATAAGAGAGGCGCCCAGGGTTTTTCTTCATCCTTAAGGTAAGGCGACATCGCGCCAAGAATTTTATTCAGCATATCCGACGAGATTTTTCCTTCCACGCCTTGAAATTCTTTTCCCAGGGCCGCGAAAATACCGGTCAGCAAAACAGCCCCGGTGAAGGTCAGGTCCAGCGCCGGGAATTCCCGCACCAGCATCCGGGGATTAAAATCCCTTGTTTCCGGACGGCTGAACGCACGGGCCAGCTCTCCATAGGTGGAAAATCCGCTCGGGGTTCCAAGCTGATACCTGGGGTCATTCGCTCGCCCTGAGACCTGCGGGAAATACGCCTCGGACAAAAGCGTTGCAAGGCGCGTGGGCTCCGATCGCATGGCCTTGGCGTAACGCTCGCTTTCTTTGGCTTCGTTCATGGCTTTGGCAATACGCGGAGTCACGATCACATAGGAAAACCCGAGCGCTTGAAGCCGCTTTTCAAGCCCTGACGTGTGAAACCCGCCGGTCACAATGATCGAAGTCTCCTGCTTTTCCTGCTCCATTTTTTTAAGCGCGTTGGCAATCAGGATTTCATCACGCTTCATGGCCAGCTCATAAAAGGACTCGATTTTGGGGAGGTCTTCATCCAAGGGCGTCAGGGATAGATTTTTGATCTCCTGGTCAAAATGATATTTTTCCAAAAGAGGCGTCAAAAACCGGCTGAAGGTCTTTGACTCAAACTGACTGCGGTTCTCATAAAAAAATTCAGCATCTTCCTTGGTCAGCGCGAAATCAAACATTTTTTCGTAAATTTCGAGGAAATGAAAAAGGCGGTCAAACATCCGTTCTTCCTCGCTCCTGATCATTTTTTCCTTTAACAAATCTTCAAGCTTTTTCATCTCGTCAAATATTTCAATCCCGATGGATTCCGAAAGCCGCATATGTTCCAGGTATTGGGCTAGATGGCTAAAGGACATGGCCGTGCCCGCCTTGGGCAAAAGGGCGCCAAGATAACGGTAATAATTTTCACGCGCCATCTTGTTCGACTGAAATTCGCCGGTATTTTTAATAAATAAAAGCAGGTCATTTCCCGACAGGAATTCTTTGAGCTTTTTCACGGCAAGGTCAACTTCCGCTTCTGTCTTTTCCAGATCAAGACGGTTCTGGGACTCCAGAAGATTTATGAAGGCGCTGATCTGGGGAAAGGGCTCCTGAACCTGCCATTTGTCAGCAAGGCTTTTTAAATAGCGGACATAACTTACAAAATCCGTCTCTTCTTTTTCAAACCGCTGCTTCTCGCGGATTAAATCCCAGAGGTTTTCGGACAAGACATAGCGGCTTGCCGACTCCATCACTTTCCTGAGTTGTTTAAGAATGACTTCGTCCCTTTGCTTAAAATCGAGCGCCGCCAGAAAGGCCTTCCGGTTTGCCTCATAAAGCTCAGGCTCTTCAATTCCGTAGAGAACCAATTCCGGCCTTTTGGAGAGAGCCAGATATTCAGGCCCCGTGATCCTTGCTTCGCGCAGGAAGTAATCGGCCAGAAGACTGCGGGCATTGGTGTCGGGAAACGCGGAAAGAAGATGGTGCGCCAGTTCTCCGGAAGCGCCTTCCACATTGGCAAGACGGACTTGGTGCTCCTTGAAAAAGTAATCCATAATCCCGGCGATGTTGCGCTGGGCTTCTTCATTGACGTGCGCATCCTGAATGTGAATGACGGTTCCCTTTCCGGAGCCGCGAAAAGCGCGTTTGACCTGTCCTAATTCGGAAGGGATTTTGATCGAGTGAAGAATGTCATTTGAATGAAACGAAGTATCGTCTCTGCCAGGCACAGCCTGTCTTGTTCCGGAAACAATGGACAGGAAAATGCCGGACCCATCCGAAAATGCAATGGTATTCCAGGTGAAAAACAGGGTAACGGCCAACGCCGTTACCTTTAATCCACGATTGAGCTTTCCTTTTTTTCTCATAATCATAGCGATCATTTACAAATACTATAAATACTTTTGAAATATATTTAGTATTAAGACCAAAAAATTAGCCCCTTTTCTTCAATAGCATGTCTCTATATTAAAGTTTAGCACTTAACAGCATCCTATTCTGACCAAAATCCAAGAGAGCCAATGACTAAAAAAAGATAGCACACGACCCCTCCATTGGCAAATGCCTGTTTGAATTAAATGATTATAACCCTAATTATTTTAATGAGTTAAGGCTATATGGGGAGTACTCAAATGCCTAATGTGAGCTTTCGAGGGAAGAGTCAATTTCAGCCAAAACATCTATATCCGGTTCAACAGACCGCCGGAGAGACAAAAGCGCTCTAGCCTCCGGATTAGGTATCCGGCCAAGCGCCCAGGCAGCATGCAGGCGGACAATCGAACCGGGGTCATTGAGGGCTTTTTCGAGGTAGGGTAAAGCTTCTTTTCTTCCGGAGTTACCAAGCACAATGCAGGCGTTGCGGAGCAGTTGTTTACGGCTTGCGCGGCGTATAGCTGTGGCTTGAAACTTTTTATCGTGCTGTGAATTTGAGTTGATCTGAAAAAGCTCATCCAGATTAAGCCATTCCCCGAATCCGGCTTCGGGTTTAAATTCCGTCCACTGGGTTTCTTTGGTTTTTGACGTAAAAGGACATATCTGGAGGCATTCGTCGCAGCCAAAAATCCAATCTTTGATTTTAGGGCGGAGTTCGCGCGGGATTACGCCTTTATGCTCAATCGTAAGATAAGCAATGCAAAGCCGTGCATCCATTTTATAATCCTGATCCAGCGCTCCGGTGGGACAAACTTTCTGGCAGTGATTGCACGTTCCGCAATCACCGTTTGAAGGCGGGTCCTCTTCCAGCTCCAAATTCGTCACGATTTCTGAAAGAAAAAGCCAAGGTCCGAATGCTTGATTCAAAACCCCGGTATGTTTGCCTATAAAACCCAAACCGGCCTGCGTGGCTGCAAACCGTTCAGGAATGGGTTGAACATCGATGCAGGATTTCGCTTGGAGTTTATCTCCGACAAGTTCTTTTAATTGATCGACAAGTTGCTGGTGTTTTTGCCGGATCACTTTATGATAATCTTTTCCCCACGCATACCGCGCCACCCTTCCTTTTAACACTTGCCCCTTGTCTCTTGTCCCTTGCCCCTCATTTTTTGAATAATAATTCACGCCAAGCACAATCACGCTCTTAGCGTCATCAAAACCGCTAAAGAACCTTTCACGCCTTATTTCAAAATCTTCAAGGTAGCGCATATCTCCGTGCCGCCCTTCCTGAACCCAGGTCTCAATGGCCTGTTCCCCTTCGCCGAGCGCGGCAGGTGTCGTTATCCCCACCTGATCAAAGCCCATTTCCAGGGCCAGGGATTTAATCCGGGCTTTCAATTCAGACTGTTGCAGCGTTTGAGCCATTGATATTGTTAGGCGGGTTTTTCGAGCACTTCAAGTTTGGCGGCAAGCTTCGTCCATTCGGCTTCTGCTTCTTCGAGTTCAGCCGCGGCGGCTTTGAGGCGCTCATTGCGCTCGCGGGAATAAAAAAAAGGGTTCTTTTTAATTTCGGCGAGGATTTCGTCCCGTTCGCGGGTGAGCGAGTCAATGCGCTGTTCAAGCTTCTTGACTTTATTTTTAAGCGATTCCATTTCGGCTTTATTTTTTCGGGCATCCTCTTTAGTTTGAGCTTTCATGCCTGCCTGATCCTTCTGGTGCGATCTGGAGGTTTCATCCGATAAAAACGCGGGATCGGGAGAAGCGGCTTCACGTGCTTCTTCTTCACTCTCCTCTTCAGGGTGCATTTGGTGCCGGGCCACGCATTCAAGGTGATAAACATAATCTTCGTACACGCCGGGATAGCGTACGACTTTCCCGTCTTTGACTTCTATAATGGTATCCGCAATCAAATTCACAAAAGTCCGGTCGTGGCTGATGAAAAAAACCGTGCCGGCAAAATCTTTTAAAACACGGCCAAGCGTTTCCACCGTGGAAAAATCAAGGTGGTTCGTGGGTTCATCAAGCAAAAAAACCTGGCTGCCGGACAAAAGCAGCCCCGCAAGGCAAAGCCTTGCCCGCTCGCCGCCGCTTAAGACAGAGATTTTCTTTTTCACATCATCGCCGCGGAACAGGAAACTGCCGGCCATATTTAAAATGTCCTGATTCGTCACGCCGTCCGTGGCTTCCCGCCTTAAATGGGTGTAGACATCATCCTCGGCATGAAGCGTGCCGAACACATGCTGGGCATAATAGGCTACTTTTAATCCGGTTCCCCAGCGGTAACTGCCTGTCTTCGGATCCAGCCGGCCTGCCACGGTCCGCAAAAAAGTAGTTTTCCCCTGGCCGTTATCTCCCAAAATTGCTATTTTGGAACCGCGTTCGATTTCAAAGTGAATGTCTTTGGCCACAAGCCTTTCTGGATATCCTATTTTCAAATCTTCGCACGCAAGGCCGAGGCCCCCTTTGCGCTCCACTTGCGGAATTTTAATATTCACTTCCGGAAGCGAATGCGCGATTTCGATGGTCTTGAGTTTGGAGATTTGCTTCAGTTTGGATTTGGCGCGTGTAGCGGTCGAGGCCTTGGCGCGGAAACGGTCGACAAAGTCCTGAAGCTGTTCACGTTTTTTTTCCACTGTCTTATTGTAAGCATGAACCCGCGCCTGATTTTCTTCCTTGAACTCAAAATACTCTTCGATCCCTCCGGGATAAAGCGTAAGCTCCCCGTTTTCCACTTCAAGGGTGTGGTCACAGGTGCGCTTCAAAAACTCACGGTCGTGCGAAACAATCAAGTAGCCGCCGTTAAAGTCGAGCAGGAAATTTTCAAGAAGAATCAAGGTACTTAAATCCAGATAATTGGTCGGCTCATCCAGGATCAAAAAATTGGGGTCATTCAAAAGCATAGCGGTAAGCTTCACGCGCGTCCTGAACCCCCCGGGCAGAAGGCTCATGGGTTTTTCAAGGGTTTCATTTTTTAGCTGAAACTGGCCCGCAATCTCGGCGCACTTCCAGGCTTCGCACCCGGTGTAGCGCTCAAGAAACGCGATTACGGTTTCCTCCGGCCCAAAAGGGTCATGCTGCTCAAGGTAGCTTAGCTTCAACTGGGAGTTGCGGATCACGGTTCCCGAATCCGCTTCCTCCTGCCCTGTGATGATTCTGCAAAGAGTGGATTTCCCGGCCCCGTTGCGGCCGATCATGCCAATCTTCTGGTAACGCGAGAAAGCCGCCGTGGCATTGGAGAGAACAGCGGCCGCCCCGTAATATTTTGAAATGTCTTTAACCTGCAGGAGTACGCTCATAGGGCTAATTTTAACACAAATCCGGTTCCATTGTTTTGAAGTTAAATGAGCTTTTTCTCTGAATGTACCGGAGACGGAGTTTTATGGGGAAAGGGGCAAAGATCGTGGATTTCGCAATTCGGGCAATCGGGCTTGCGGGCAAAACAACGGTTGCGGCCGTGATAGATAATCAGGTGAGAATAATCCGTCCACTTTTTCTGCGGAACAATCTTCATTAAATCAAATTCAATCTTCACGGGATCGGTATGCTTCGTGAGCCCGAGCCGCCCGTTTAAGCGGATCATGTGCGTATCTACCGTAAGGCCGGGAATCCCAAAGACATTACCCAAAACCACATTGGCGGTTTTTCGGCCCACGCCCGGCAATGTCACCAGATCTTCAAGGCGCTTCGGGACTTTCCCGCCAAACCGTTTCACAATCTCCCTGCAAGCCCCCATAATATTTTTCGCCTTGTTCTGATAAAAGCCCGTGGAGCGGACTTCCTGACACAAAGCTTTGGGATCCGCCTGAGCATAATCTTCAGCCGTTTTGTATTTTTTAAAAACTGCGGGCGTGACCATGTTGACACGCTTGTCCGTGCACTGGGCAGAGAGAATGGTCGCCACAAGCAGTTCAAGCGGCGTGGTGAAATCAAGGGCGCACTTGGGGTGCGGGTTGGTTTTGAACAGGCGCCTGATAATAACTTGCGCCCGCTTCTTTTTTTGCTCAATCGTTTCGTTCATTTAATTTCTCCCTAACGGCGGACAGGGCTATCCTCCAGCACCGGCGGTTCGTCCGCTCCAGCGGCGGACGTCCGCCTGAGGCTCTCGCCGTTCGAACCGCCGAAAACCGCGGCGGAACCAAGCTTCGAACGGCTCCGAGATCTGCCTCCGAATAGCCCTGTCCGCCATTGGGTAACTTATAACTCAAACTGAAAGCGAATAAAACATTTCTAATTGTTCTTAAGGGACGTCTGAGGCTTGATTTTCAATGGAATATGTTTCAATTAACGAAAGATGAATTTTTAAGGTGCCAAATTGGCGCCTTTGATCTTGAACCTGGCCATCACACGTAAATTTTGGAAGGGGCGGAGCTCAAATCTTTCAAAAGGACATTTTCGGGAAGGTTCCGGACCACTTCCCGGAAGCGGTGGAGGGAACTGCGCAATTTTTCAAGCTCGGGCGATACGGCTACCGGCACATCCTCGGCGCCCGTCATTTCCATTTTTTCGATCACAAACGCGACCGTCATCTCCCCCACGTCCCGCGCGGGCTGATAATGCGGCACACGATCATCCGGCCCCTGCATGGCGGCGAGAATGCCGGCATGGGTCAGACGGTCGAGCAGGTCCCGGACCAGACGCACGGGCATCTCGAGTTCCGTGGCCATTACTTCCGCGGAAACAGGCTCGAGGCCGGCTGAAAAACGGCTCACGCAAAGCTGGGTCAGCCGGAGCGACAGGAGTTTTTTGAATTCTTCGCTCGCCGCAAGGCAGTCCTGCTCGAATTCAAAACGCTCTTCGTTTTGGTGCGCAAAAGCCAGCTCCGCCCCGTACAGCACCACAAGCCAGCTCATTTGCAGCCAGGCCAAAAAAAGCGGCAGGGCCGCGAAGCTTCCGTAAATGGCGCCGGCCTTGGAAACACCGATCTGAAAATGAATGTAGCCCCATTGCACAAGCTGATACAGCGTGCCCGCCACCACGCCACCCAGGAGCGCGGAAGTGAAACGGATTTTACCGTTCGGCAGGAACATATATAGGTAAGTCAGGAGCCCCCAGAAAACGGCAAAGGGAATCACGCGAAGGCTGGTCAGGATCACCGGCCCCAGGGGGCCCAGGATGGCAATCTTTTCCGTAATCAGTGTGACCTGGCTGACAATAAAAACCGTGGCACTGCTCGCCACAATAAAAAAGACAGGCGCGATGAGCATCAGGGACAAATAATCCGTAAACTTGCGTCCCAGTGTCCGTTGTTTCTTGATTCCCCAGATATGATTAAAGGAAATTTCGATATTGCTTAAGACCTGGATCACGGTCCAGAAAAGAAGCATGAGACCGATCCCCGCAATCACCCCGCCTTTGGCATTTTCCAGAAGCGTGTCGGAAAATTGAAGGATGCGGTTGAGGGCTTCCTCCTGGCCCTGGAGGTTCTCCATCAATTTTTCACGCAGGAGCTTGTCCATGCCAAATCCCTTGGCCACGCCGAACGCCATGGCAACGACCGGCACAATGGAAAGAAGGGAGTAAAACGTCAGGGCCGACGCGCGCAGGGAGCAATTGTCACTGGCAAATTCACGGAAGGATAAAACAAAAATCCTGAGGCTGCGGATCAGAAAACCGTGCGGTCCCTTCATCTTGCGCACCGGGATGCGCCAGATATCACGCGTGATAAATTGGATAAGCTTCGCCGCCATAGCCGGAATTATATCACAAGTCGCATTGTCGTCTTCAAACCGTTAGTTTTTAGGAGGCAGAGCATTGCTCCAATGAAAAGAAACAAATTAAATATTGACTCATTTCAGATTATTCATATAATTAAATTATAAATTTAATTTAATGAATATATCAATGCAAAATGCATTATTGACTATTTGTCGTCTTTATGCGACAATCCTATGCAACCAGACGAATACGTTATACAAGTTTATCAATCCGAAAACGGAAAATCCCCTTTTGAGGATTGGATATACCGGTTAAGAGATAAAACAACCAGGGCCAGAATATTTCAGCGGATTGACCGCGTCCGCTTAGGTAATTTTGGGGATTGCCGCAGCCTTGGGTCGGGCCTCTATGAATTAAAAATCGCCTGGGGGCCTGGGTACCGGGTCTATTATGGTTTTGTAGGGAACCGCATTGTTCTTCTCTTATGCGGCGGTGATAAGAGTTCTCAAAAGCAGGATATTCGCAAAGCGAATCAGTTGTGGGAGGAATATAAAGCAAATGCCAGGTAAAAATTACGATGAATTTCTAAAGCAACAGCTTCAAGATACTGAGATTGCCGCAGAATATCTCAATGCCGCTCTTGAAAGCGGATCCATGGATGAATTTCTTGTCGCGCTTCGTAATGTCGCACAGGCGCACGGCGGGATTGGAGAACTTGCAGCTGTTACAAAATTAAATCGCCAGAGCATGTACAAAATGCTTTCTGAAAATGGAAATCCGACCCTTGGCAGCCTCCTTCCTTTGTTAAAAGCTCTGGGAATCCGCTTAACCTTCTTCCCCTCTCAAAAAAAAGCCGCCTAATTCTTCACAATCTGATTATTTTAAGCCTGCCCTCTTTGGAGCCGCCCTGTTTTTGGATTTTTCAACCGGGCTACGATTTTTTCCCACCAAAAAATAAAGCACCATCCCGAGGATAGGCAGGACCAAAATTAATAGAACCCACAACACCTTTTTGCCTGAATCCAGGGCAGACCGAACGCAATCAACAATGGCCACGATATCCAAAACAAAAATAACAATTCCAATGAGTCCGTACATAGATGACTCCTTTCTTTGGTTTAGTGATCTGTTACCGAACGCCAACTAAATGGCGCTATAAATAATATATCACGCAACTTAATGGCTAACTTCTCTCTCTTAAAGACGCCTGGTTTCACTCACTCTGCGCCTGCGCATCCACGGCACGCTTGGCCCAGATGACCAGACGAACCCCGTCTTCCAAAATATCGGCAGGCACTTCGTAATAAGTTTTAAGATAGGCCTTTTTTTTCTTGCCTGTTTTGTCCTTGCGGTAATAAAAAAAGGGCCCGGAGCCGAGCGCCTTGTATTCTTTGCGGCTTTCCGGGTCGGTTTTGAAGTAGAGCCTGGATTCGTCAATAATACCGAAGAAAACAGCTTCGCAATAAAGCCCGTACGCTCCAAACATCCGTTTTGCCGTGACACCGCCGAGCGCATTTAACTGATCCAAAATAAAATCCTTAAATGAAGATTCTTCCATATTTAATTCGGACGCAACAGCTCTCATCAGCCTGTCCCTTTTAGGGCCGTCCCCGTTTATGCTAACGTCTCCCCGCGGACGACGTCCGGTATTCGCGAGATCACTTTTAGTGATGGCTCCCAACTCCCACCTCAGCACCAGTTCCCCCACCGACATTTCCGGCGCTCCGCGTCTACCTTTAATGATTTGCTTCACCGATTTGATCTTTTTCAAAACTAAGATTGGAAGCCGACTTTCTTATGCGATCCGTCACAAAAGGGTTTTTTGGCGGAATGCCCGCAGCGACACAGAGCAAACGTTTCGCCCGACACCTGAATTGCTTTGCCTTCTGGATCCAAAAGTTGAAGCGGCCCCTTGACCAAAAGCGGCCCGTTCTTTGCGGTCTGAATCGTTGTCTCCGTCATAAATCATCTCCTCCGTTATTCATTAATTTACCAGGCTCGGCCGTGGTACTTGGTGCCTTCTGTTTTAAGCCTGTCCCTTTTAGGACCATCCCCGTCTATGTATTAGCCTCTCCCCGCGGACGGCGTCCGGTTACTCATATTTAAATTCGAGACGCAACAGCTCTCATCAGCATGTCCCCTTTGGGATCGCCCCCGTTGATGCTAACGTCACCCCGTGGACGGCGTCCTGTTAACGCTGTTAACGCTGTTAAGTTTAAGTTCGGAATTATTTTTCAACTATTTATTTCCAAGTTTTCCGTACGCAATTTCAAAACCATCGGCCAATTCAGTAATGAGCTTTCCCGAGGCGCCAATTATACAATCAGCCGGCAGTGGGTCTTTTGAAGTTCGAATCTGAGTAACTGCCTTATCCTTAAAGTTAATGACCATTTTGACCGTAGTGCACTCACCCTCCTTATCGACAATAACCTCTTTCTCATCCCAACTCGAAATCTCCCACGTCGTGCTGTCTGCTAACATCATATTGTTAGACAGTTCCGCCTTAGCCTCGCGGCAGACCCCCTCGGATCTGCTGCATGTTATCAAAACGGAATTTAGGGGATTTGCTATCTTCTGGTTAACGCCCCTCCACGACCCCTTAGCAAAAACATCATTCGGTCCAATTTCGTTAATAAAAAGACTCTCGCCGACTATTTTTTGAGTGCTCGTAAGTTTGAATAACCATACCCCCAAGATACCCAGAACAAGGACCCCAGCTACGACAATTTTTGAAAGCAACGGTGTGTTTTTTGAGATGAGCATCACGATAACACCTGCTAGCAAATACAGCGACACAAGTATCGCAAGAGTAATCCAGAGACTGACCCCAAATAGATATCCTAAAGGTTCACCCGTAATTGCCCTGAATACCGCAACGTGTTTATTTGGCCGCGGTAGCTTCGTGAAAGAAAAGTCACGATACGTCATGAACTGGTTGTGCATTAAATCCGCCTTTTTTATTGGGTATTCTGAATAGTTTTTGGCAGTTTCCTCGAACCATGAAACTAAATCTTTTTTAGAATAGCCGTATCCTGTCGCTAGTCTCCACACCTCTGTGGCCTTATCGCTAGCCATGGCCAACCTATCTTGCTCGCTCAACGCTGAAAAATCCGGACTTGCAAGTGTAACCGCCCAACTGTCAGTTTGTTGCGAAGTAAAGAGACTTGCTTTGGTGGGATTGAAGTGACTTGTCACTAGCCAATCGGAACCCTCTTGACCTTTAGCTGAATAGTAGCTTAACGAGAGCATCGTTGCGATTATCACAACCGCCGCTGAAATTGGAATGGACATTAAGATCTTTCTCATTTCCAAAGCCCCTTTCTGTTTTCCCTCGCCTCGTGTTCACACATTATCGGAGGCGTTACGGTGGGTGCCAACCTATTTCAGGATTGCACTGGTAGTAATACTTCCCTTAATGTGTATTTTTTAAATGGGTCGCACCCACTAAGAATAAAGACATTAAAATAATGGTAACCAACACTGGAGCTACGATCCATATAAAATCAATCCGTCTTGCACTCACGCTAGTACGCTGGTCAATTGGCTGCATATTTAACGCATCTTCGCATCGTCTTCGATATTTAAGCGCCCATTCAAAATCTATATTTTCTGATCGTTGGATAAGCATCATCCATAAAAAATGCACTGCAACAACAAATAAAAATAACCCACACCGCCAATAGCATGCAGCCTGTTCCAAAAAATTAAATTTATCTATCGCTATAATTCCTGCCGCTATAAGTGACCAAAGTGAAATATTCACCTTCCATTCAAGATCACGGCTTTTGTTAAACTTTGGGATTTGCGTATCATATAATTCGCGATAAACGCCTGCTTCTTCGGCATTCATAACACCTCTCATTTTGTCACGCTAAATAAATTAATACGCGAAATACCGGACGCCGTCCAGCGAGAAACGTTGTTTATTCACAAACATTCCGAATTAACCTCTCCCCCCGGATGGCGTCCCGTTATGTTTTTCAATTTTCGTTCCTCGAGCACGCCTCGGCTTCTTCCCGGGATTTCAAAGAACGATGACAACTTCTTTGGAATAATGAAAATTGTGCGGTGTTCACGCCAAATCCTTTAATTTTAAAAGAAGCAGTCTTTGTACTCGATTTGAAGATTTCACTGGGGCGTAATCGTGGTTTCTATGATAGATGCAACTCTCAAAGGAACCGATTTGATCGCATTATTGTTACAAACAATATTGAAACTATAATCTCCAGTTTTGGGAAACGATAAATTGATAAAATTCATCACGGCGAGAAAAGGATGCGGCCATCCCTTATAGGTCTTTTCACTTTTTTTTATTTCAAGCGGCCCGCCTGCCTTCGCAATATTTTTACCATCTTCGTCCATGAGGAGAATTTCCAGGTTGTGTTTTCTGTCAAGCTCAGCAGGTTCAAAGATCATCCGCATAACAAACGATATTTTGGGGTGAACCGCCGGAAACTTTTTAGCCCAAATGGTATCAAACGCACCGCCCAATACGTATAACTTACCCCCAATTGCCTCCGCTCCATCTGCCAAAAAAGCAAAATCAACCTTCATAGTCGTCCTTTCTAATCTATTTCGAGTTAAGCGACTTTTTCATAAACACCGGTTACTGTTTCCTGCCGCCCGAAAGGTGCTGTCTCGACATCAGAAGAAGTCTCCAACAAAGCGGCCTGCGGCTGAGCTGAAACCCAATTTCTGTCCATTTCCCTGGACAAACCATCTGCGATATAACTTTTGATAATCTGTTGATATCCTATATCACCTTTGATAATGGCTATATTTCGAAGGCTTTTGATCATTGCTAGAGGTAACCGGATCGAAATAAGCTTATTTTCAACCTTTTTTGGAAATACATATATTTCCTGAGAGTTATCGAAATCTTTGATTACAGCTCTTCCTTTTCGAATGATTTCCTCATCGACATCTTTCTTGTGGACTGATTTTTTCTTAATCATTTCAATCACCTCCTATTTATCAAAGGCAGTAATGGGTCTTATGGTACTGCCGCCCTTATACTGAATTACGATAAATAACATTCTTCCACCATGGGTTTGACCCCGAATTCTGAATCGGTCACCGTACCTATCTGGGTCTGTCCGTGCTCTGTTATGAGGAGCAACCCAATAGGGATTCTCAAAGCACTCTTCAATTTCGAAACATGTAACCCCGTGTTGCCACATTTCATGTTCATTATACTCATCCCATTCAAATACGGGGCATCACCCCAAGGCTCAAATTTCAAAACCATAATAAGGTTACATTCCTAGGGTTATGCTATGCTTGGGATCTATATAGTGTATATACGATATATATACGTTTGTCAAGCTAAGCTAATGCTGTTGTAATATTGGTTATTATCAATAAATTATATTTATTTATTATATTTTAGCAAGCGAAATGACACTTCGAAGGAGAACCCGAGTTCCCCGGACACAATAGAACGAAATTTGGGGTTAAGTCTTGACGAATTTTAATTTTCGTTCTTCAAACGCGCTTCGGCTTCTTCCCGGGATTTCAAGGTAACGATGACAACTTCTTTGGAATAGTGAAAGATGGACATGATGCCGAATCCGATGTCCTGTTCAGGTTTGGGAATGACCCGAATGATTTCCGTAACCCCTTGCTGATTGAAAAAATCCATGGTCTTTTTGATGGTGCCCCGGACTTCCATATCCATCTCGTCGAGCTTCGTAAAATCGGATAAGAGTTTGAAACCTTTTCCGTGTTTGGGAACAATCTTTTGAATTTCCGGATAGAATTGCTCCGCTTGCGCGGCATCGATTTTGCCCTCGAACTCGATCATCACGGCGTTGTGTTCCTGATCGTATCTGGCTTTAATCATGCTGCCTCTTTTGCGTAGTTTACGAAGCCCACTTCTTGCCGAGCTCTTCCAGCCCCGCGCGCCCCAGATCTTGGGGATTCATAACAATATGAAACTGCACTTCGGCATTGAAGGTCAAAAACCAGGGTTCGGCAAAAAACGGGATTTTCGACTGATCGTCGACCTGGATAATCATCATGGCACCGCGGCGGCCGTCATATTCTGTAAAATAAACGGCCTCCGGCTTTGTTTCGTCAAGAATACGCT